>Ga0123356_10003459_pt1 | contig 16526 bp, 11 predicted proteins | sample TergutEmb28metaG_2_FD_92546 | JGI IMG/M metagenome (GOLD analysis project Ga0123356, IMG submission 92546) | Embiratermes neotenicus P3 segment gut microbial communities from Petit-Saut dam, French Guiana - Emb289 P3 | ecosystem: Host-associated > Arthropoda: Insects > Digestive system > Gut ...
AAAATTTTTACACCCTTCAATCATTGCAATATATCGAGTGGCGGTATTTGCCCGTTCCGCAAGCTTGGATTGGGTTAGCCCCAATTCCTTCCTGAAAGTTCTTATGTTAGTAGCCAAAAGTTTCCGTATGTTTGTCATATGTCTGTACAGGTCATTTTATGTCATTTTATGTCATTTTAAGCATCTAATATGCCTTGACAATGAAGTATGAAATCATGTTATAATGACCTATTACATCATGTTTATGGGAATTTAAGGAATTTTGAGAGAAATCAGCCATAAATGTGGAGGAGAAAACATGAAAATCTGAGGCAAAAAGAGTAGGGGTGGTTTTGAGACGGCCTAACTGCATTACTGGAGGTGAAGGCCCGTTCTTATATCCTCTTAAAAAGGAGTTATGTGCCATTGGTCAAATGGTCACAAAACTTCTCGTTAATTTAGTAAAAAATGCAGAATAATGCATTTTAGTAAATATAAAGGAGTTGAAAATTATGAAAAAGCATCTTATTCTGGTGTGCCTTTTTGCAATAATTATAGGGTATACTTTTGCAAAAGACAATCTTGCAATACTGCCTTTTACTGGTGGCCAAGGTGATGAAGGAGAAACAATAGCGGAACTTTTCTCTTTTGACGCAAGGCTCAACGAACATTTTAATCCTATACCGCGAACGAGTATCAGCCGTGCAATCAGCAGCGAACAAGGATTCCAAATGAATTCAGGCATGACGGATGCGGATACTATTGTATCTATAGGCAAGCAACTTGGTGCTCAATATGTGGTTGCGGGAAGTATTACATCTGTCGGAAATAATAAATTGTTGGTCATTTCCATTATGGATATTAAGAACCTTCAACAAATTGCAGGGGATTATCAGACCTATACCAATATTGAAGAAATCCGTGGAAAACTACCGAATATGGCAGCAAATATCATTCAGGCAACAAGGAACAATACATTCAATTTACCAAAGCTCGCTATTGTACCTATACAATTGCAGGGAGATGTGGATCAACGGGTTGCTGATACGCTTGCGCAATTGCTGGCAACACATATAATACGGAGTGAAATATATGCGGTATACCCCCGTACTAAAAGCCTTGAACAGGTAATGAGTGAACATAACACCCAATTAAGCGGAATTAGCGCAGATGAAAACATCGTCGGTATAGGTTATGGCGAAAATCCTGAGCTGGTATTATCTGTTGTTGCAAGGAAACTTGGGGCTTCCAATATGTTTAATGCTGTAATTATAAACATTTTGACCGGCGCACAGGTTGTAGGTCGCTCGGTTGATTACCGGAACATTGACGATGGTATGAGGGTAATGGAAACGCTTGCGCACAACTTAACCAGCACGGCAGAACAGGCAAGCCAACGAGCTGATGCTGAACGCAGGGCACAGGATCGGGATACTTCAAGAGATTTATTTTGGAGAAATTCAGGATTAGCAGTGGGTTTACGTGGTGGGATTTCCATACCTTCATTATTTGATATTCCCAAGCCAACGCGTTATTTTGATTATTATATTGGCGGAGATGCTTATACAGACTATTGGGAACCGTCATATACAACAGGTTTTTCTTTATCGCCTTTAGCGGAATTAAAACTGGGGCGATTTTTTTCATTTCAAGCGGAAATGCAATTTAACCTGTCTCCTATACTTTTTGAATATTCCGATAATAAAGCTTTCAAAGTTACTTATATGTATATAGGTGTACCTTTGCTTGCAAAAATCAACCTTTCAACTGGAAGTTTTGTGTTTGCTCCGTTTACCGGAATATCTCTTAATTTCCCGTTCGGAGTAACTATGGAAACCTATTCATACGAATGGAAATGGCTAAAGGAGGAAGGAATTACACCTAAAGTATCCATACCGCCGAGTATAATTTTTGGTCTTGATGCCGGATATAAAATAGGCAGGGTGTTATTATTTGTTGATGCTCGTTATATGCACGGGTTAGGAAAGTCTGAAGTTGACTCCCAACTTAATAGAACCGGCACGGATCTTTACGCTAATCCCAGAAGTACTTCATTTACAATGGGTAATCTGGATATTTCTCTTGGTGCCAAGTATATAATACCGTTTAGGAAATAAATCATTTTTTGATTTCAAAACTGTTTTTACAGTTTTGCGATACTCCTCCGTTGGGGGAGAACCTGCCCATGATGGTGGGTTATTTTAGTATGATTAGCCTACAAAGGCTAATTATGGTTAAAAGGAGTTCTACATGAACAACAAAAAATTGGGATTGATTTATGTTTTGGTAATCGGATTTTCAATAACAGCTTGCTCAGATGATAATGCAGTACCATCACTACCTCCTCCTCCTCCATCAAGTTGGATTGCTGGTAAATGGTATGCTAGTCAAGAACATGCTGCCGCAGAAAATGCAAACTTTCTGGTCTATGAATTTACAGTTGACCAGAAAATTCTAACTCAATCGGGTGATTCAGGACTGACTTATTCGATAATGGGAAAAACTATTACCACTAAAATTTCTGGAAATACAGTAGGAACTGCGTATTTCAGTGTTTGGGGAACATCGCTGGAAATTTCGGAGGCATCTGTTCAAAGCGGCCTTGTTGATGGTATCTATTATAAAAAATAAAAACTTATTATGTGTCGAATAAGGCCGGCACAGGGGGAGACGTCGGATTCCCCCACCTGTTCCGGCTTGCCCGCCACCTCCCCCTGTGCCGGTTCATGCGGGAATAACCACTTACCTTGACAACACAAAATCGGCTCTGCGGTTTCGCCACCAGTTGTTAACATCTTCCCAGGCTGCCAGGGGGCGTTCTCCGCCATAACCCTGATACGAGAGCCGGTCCGGATCGGCACCAAGATTCACCAGTAAATCCATAACGGCTTTGGCGCGTATTTCGCTCATGGGCTGGAGTTCTTCGACATACTCGCGCCGGCGGCCGATTATGTCAGCGGGATTGACGACAGGATTGGCATGCCCTTCTATCCGCAGCCGGTATTCACGGTTTGATTCAAGGAACTGAATAATAAGTAATAGCACCCTGTCATTCGCAGCGGCTGTTTCAGCATCAATGGTAAGCCAGTGGTCGTTATCGGCGCTAAAGATAATGGATGGCAGCCGGGGAATATGCTGCTCGCGGTTGCTCTCCGGTTCCGGTTCTGGTTCCGTTTCTGGCTCCGGTTTCGGTATCGCGGAAAGCGCCGGTTTTGCAGGAGGCGGGTTGTCGTAACCAACCTCAAATTTTCGAACTGCTGAAACAGCGGGATGTTCGCCGCCCAGGGCAGTAACGCGCCAATACCAGGTTTTTCCGTCCTGCAGCAATGATGATGCAATCGGGAAAAAATGAGACGCTGTATTTTGTTTGAGCGCGGGATTGAGCATTGCCGCATTATCAGCAATTTCCACCAGCCAAGAATCGGCATTGGGATCATGGTTCCACATCAGGCGGCTCGTTGACTCCCGGCGCTTGGATGCACCTGCGGCATCAATCAACACTTTGCCATTTTGCAGCGGAAAGGTCAGAACCGGCGTGGCAAGGATCGGCTTGCCCCGAATAACGAAAAATTCCCCGGTTGCCGATGGGATAGCCGAACCTCTGATGTGCGGCGGGAAAACAGGGGTGATACGCCAAAACCAGCGGCCAAAATCCAGGCCGGTTTGTGTTACAACGTTTTTTACGATGCGGCGGGAAACAAGCGGAGCGCTCATGTCCGCCTCTGCGGCAATTTCCATAAGATAGGCGGAAGCGCCTTCCACCGCAGACCAGGAAAGCGCAACAAGCGTTTCGGCAGGGAAAACCAATTCGGCTGCTTGCAGGGGCGAAAGCAGAACAGTCGCTGCGGCCGGGATTACTTCCAGCGTGCCGGAAGGGTAAAAACGGTTCGCCGGTTTCCGGCTGCCGGCATTACACGGAAAAGCCCGCCACCAATACTTGCCGGGTTCCAGGGGAATGGCAACTGAGGCAGCGTCTACCCCTGATGGGGCAGCGGCGCCGTAAATGGCGGCTACTTCTCTGGATTCCACAATGCGGTTAAAGCTCCGGTCTGCGGCAATTTCAACAACTACAGCGGTATCGGGGGTAAAGAAAAAATTTTTCCAGGAAAAATCAACGGGAACAGCCTCCCCTTGTTTACCCAACACATACATGGAAGCACTAAATGAGGTCATAACGATGATAGGGTTTGTATTGCGCTTTCCGTTGGAGTCAAGCGCAATAACATTGCCTGCATCCATCTCCATGCCGTCAAAACTGGCCGTACCATCGGATACTGCAAGCACAAATCCTTCTTCGTTTTTTTCCATCACCGCCTGCCCTTCCACCACTATGGTAGAAGTTCCACTAGTAATGACAATGCTTTGATTCTCTGAAACCACTTCCAAATTCCCGCCGGCAAAATCGATTCTGGCGCCGCTTTGGGTATCGTATAAAATCTGTATCATGGTACTTTCGCCCATGCTCAGGTGGGTTACCTGATCCTGAAAGATAACTATTGCCTCTGACTGTTCGATGGTGCGGATCGTATCGCCATTGTATACCAATGAAGCCTCTTTGAGTCTGTCCCACACATTGCGATCCACAAATTTGCGTTGGGCCACCCGTTTTTGGAAGATAATCGATCCCACCGGTTCTTCGTTTAACTTGACGAGCGTATTGGTATATTCCCGCCAAAATGCCGCTCCCGAAACACAAGTTCCCACAAAGCAGAAAACGACAATTAAAATATCGACGGTTTTGAATTGCGCTTTTTTATTTCGCATGGATGTCTACCACCAAAATACCGTAAGGATAGCTCTCATTTATGGGATGCCGGCTGCCAATGTTTGCCGGGAATGTTCGCCACCAATAAATACCGGGTCTGAGGGGAATAGAGACAGAATGTTCATTGATAACCTCCCGTTCTTCCACCATGGTATTAAAATCCTGATCCGCGGCTATTTCAACAATTACCTGAAAATCCGCATTACTATCAGATATATTCCAGGAGAAGAAAACCGGAACCTGTTTTCCGGGCGGTCCCTTTACCCAGGCGGCAGAACCAAAAGAGGTCATGGTGATCACCGGTCCGCCCGTTACATCTCCGCTGGCTTTTTTCCGGGTAAATTGTCTGTGGCTGGAAATGGCATATTGCTTTTTTTCTTCTTCATCTATTGCCAGCTTGCCCAGATCGGGAGTCTCAATACCCAGAAGCGCTCTGAGCTGCGTCAGATTTTGAGGTCCGGAACCAGATTCCTTTACATTTATTACCGCAAATACCCGTACCGGTTTTTCTTTGCCTTTTACCGTAACCGGAAGCATTTCTTCGGTTATTAATTTATCACCGGTCAATTTCCAGGTATCTTCGGTTATTAAAATATCTGTTCCAAACAGCTTATTGAATGTTTCGATCCGGCTGGCCAGGTTTACCGGATCGCCTATCGCGGTATATTCCATCCGCTCTTCCGAACCAATTTGTCCGGCAATGACGATACCGGAATTGATGCCGCATCCTATGCGTATGATAGGATCTTCCGCCGCGTCTTTTGTCCGGCTGGCGTTAAACTCAATCAGGGATTCCCGCATCATCAGAGCGGCTTTTACACAGTTAAACGCATCTTCCTCAGGACTTCCGGCGGTAAATACGGTACCCCAGTGGGCCATCACCGCATCACCAATAAATTTATCAACCACCCCTCCGGTTTCTCCGACACAGGGAATCATGCGGCTGAAGTATTCATTGAGCCATAATACAATGCGATTGGGAGCATCATCCCCAAAAGCCTTGGTAAAGTTTTCGGATTTTTCGGTAAAGCTCCGGATATCGGAAAAGAAAATAGTCGCGTACTTGGGAAGGCCGCCGGGTTTTAACTCTCCCCGCATGGCCCGTACGGCAATTCGCTTGTTGGTAAAACGGCCAAAGATATTAAGCGCGCTGGACATTTTATCGAAACTTTCCGTCAGCAATCCCAATTCGTCCCGAGTTTGAGGCGTTAGTTGAATCGCAAAGTCGCCATCCTCTATTTTAAGAGCCGCAGCGGCAAGAACCCGCGCCGGGTTACTGATGGTTTTTGAGAAAAACCAGATAAAACCTATGGTAATAAACAACACCGCCGCAGTCAGAAACATATTCTGGCGGGTAATACTCTGGATCGCCTCAAAAACAATATTATGCGGTATAACCGTAATCACCGCGGCATCCATTCCGGGAAGGCGGTAATAAGCGCCAAAATATCTGTGATCATCATGGAAATATGAAATCTGGCGGTGATTGTCTCCCTCCTGCTGCATTGTCGCCACTATGGGCAGAGAAGAAAAATTGGCGCCTCCCAGTACCAGAAAGATATCAGGATGCAATAATAGGCTTCCGGCATTGTTAATAATAAAACTGGTATTGGTTCCCGTACTGAATGATTCAAACAAATCTTCGGGAGAGAACAGCACTTGTATCGATTCATCTCCCCCGGCGCCCTGATAGATAAAGACGGCGGTTAATACAGATATGTTAAAATGAGGCGACGCATTGTACAGCCGCAGGGTATCAGAGACCGCCGGAAAGTCCCCGGCAAGATACGATTCGATCGCATCGGCGCTTATGCCATTTGCATTGAGAAACGGCTCATTATAAATAACGGTATTACGCCCCATCTTCCCTATGGCCGCTATGTTCCGGTTATGGTTGAAAAAAAACCGTTCCAGGTCTGCGGCCCGTTCATGGGCCGGAAGACGATCCAGCATTTCCAGGTAAAAGAGCACTGCCTCCTGAATCGATGCAAAGGAACTTTCTGCCTGAGAACCAGCCCTGACGTTTACGGTGAAGTTGTTTTCCTCCGCAGTAAGCTGCACATTCTGCGTGCTCAGCACCGATACCATGAAAATCACTGCCCCCAGCGAGGCAAGCAGCAAAATGGTGATAATAATGACCAATTTGGCGCCTATGGGAAAAGGCACACGGGTCTTCAATTTTTTCTCGCTCATAATGGTCTTTCAAGTATACCAAAAATCCTTTCATTTGCAACCAGTAGGGAGGGCAAACGGAGGGGAGAGAAAAGAACAGAGAACAAAGAACAAAGTTAAAATAAATTCCCCCAACACCCATGCAAAACGCCAGTTTTCGCCATTATAGAATGGTATGAAGAAATGAGAAATTAGAAATGAGTAATGAGGAAGGGTGCAGGGATTATGCAGGCAGAACGATCACTGGGCAGGCACCTTTGTGTGACCTAAAATTTGTGGCTTAAATCCCTGCGAAATGACTTGGAAATTCGCAACGCTGATGGTATACTTAAAGAGACAAAACAGTGGCAAGGCAAAATGCCGCTGGACGCATATTTCGACATATTACTGCGGGCAAACCGTAACGCATTTTTGGAGGTACTTGATATGAAAACAGCGCCAACACTTGAATCAATTTTGACCGAAGCCGGCCTCGTTCCCGAATGGATTGCGCGGGGAAAAACAGAAGGTAAAGCCGAGGAACGTCAATATGTTTTGGAACTGTTGAATCAGGGACTTTCAACAGAGGAAATAAAACAACGACTTTGCGGGTGAAAAAACAAAAGAAAAAAGAACAGTGAAAAATGAAAAAAGTTGCTGTTTCTAATCTGTACTAAGAAAATTAAGAAAATGATGATTGACACCAGTTTCTTGAAATTCATGGCTCGGAGGTTTTGAATATGCTATTAACCGAATGGAACACCGAAGACGCAATCGCCTATGCCCGTGAAGAAGGCCGCGAGGAGGGCTTTGAAGAAGGGCGCGAGGAAGGCTTTGAGGAGGGTCGTGAAGAGGGTCATGAGGAAGGCCGTGAAGAAGTCTTAAAGCTGTTTGCTCAAGGACTTTCGATTGAAGAAATAAAACTACGTTTCGAGCATATACCCAACAGCGTACCGTGACCCTGCTCCGCTTTAAGGGTGGCGGCGCTTGAGTGTCATACGCTCCGCCACCTACAAGGGGATACAAAAATCAGGTAACAATGCATTTTGGTGCCTGGCACTGGGCGTAACCAGACATTTATTTACTTTATTGGTTTTTCTATTATATCTCTTATAAGTTTTAATGCTTCCGATCTTTCAATACTTAAGCAATACATTATGCTTGAATCAGACATAATTTTTGACCGACGTTCAACCTTTACCAAACGTGAAATATTCAGTGCAAAAAGAGCAATATCTGTATCATTATAAATTTCCGGGCTTATTCTAGCATTACCACCACTTAAACTATAATCTCTTACCATGTCTTGCAACATTCTCAAAATTTGATGAACTAATGAAACTATTGCACGATCTTCTGCTATATTTAATGATTCAAATCCACTGGAATTGCCAAAACCATATAATCTATTACCATCCATTTTTGTTGATGAAATAAATTCAGAAACTGTATTATATTGTTCCAAAGGTGTCGCATGATTCGTCGCTTGTACTATTTGCACTTCTCTTGGATCAATATCAAAATTTTGCTTAGCCTGTATAACGGATGTTTCAACATTTACTGAAGATATTAGCAAGTAATTGCTATTTCTTCCTGAAATAACCGAACATGATACAATATATTCAGCACCAAGAATTTTGCCCAATGAAGCCATAGTCTCATCGCTTACATCTCCAGACAATTGAAATTGCTGTTCCATTTTAATTGGGTTTAATTCTTTTCTCGCTACAATAACATATTCATTAGAATTTAACATATGTGAAGAGAGCCTTTCCAAAATAAAATCCGTATAATCAATATTATTTTCTGATATATTTACCAGTGAAATTCTTGAACCTGATTTTAACCTTGTATTAAGATAATTGAAAATATTTTTAATTAACTCTTCTGTCATAAATTCACTACTTTCATTTTTATTGGAAGGTGAACTAACACAGCCAATAAACAACATTGATATGATCAATGAGTATAATAATATCTTTTTCATAAAATCCTCCACAAAAAACATCATGCATCAAAAAAATATCATTTGTCAATAGATAATTACATTGATAATTACAAGACAAAAATGGGCGTGTGCCAATTTTAACAGAATTTTGGTGTCTGGCACTGGGCGTGACCAATGTAGCCTTGTTCCCACCGGGGCCGACGCAGGAGGGGGTCAGTTGGACAGCCAAAATTACGGCAAAATTCTGCCAATTGCGACTAAAAACAGTTGCAATTGGGTACGTTTTTTGATATACTTTCTCTCCTATCAGAAAAGGGGTTGCTATGAAAAACAAAAAATCGGGAAATTATTTGCATTATAAAAACTATACCGGGAGCGTCTGTTTTTCCGAAGAGGACGCTGTTTTCCACGGAAAAGTTATTGGTATAAAAGCGCTTGTATCATTTGAAGGTAATAGTGTAAACGCTATTACCAATGATTTTCATAAAGCAGTAGACGAGTATTTGCAATTCTGTGCGGCCAAAGGGAAAGAGCCTGAAAGGCCATTTAAAGGATCTTTTAATATCCGCATCAGTACTGATCTTCACCGCACACTGGCTCTCACCGCTTCTGCTCGCGGTGTCTCTTTGAATACCTTTGTTGAAAATGCAATCCGGCAGTCGGTAAGTGTGTAAGACACACCATTTTAACTAATCACCCCTCGCACCAAATTCCTCGCTGCGACCTTATGCCCGCCGGGGCCGACGCAAGAGGGGCAGCCGGATGTGCAGGGGCAGCGGGAAAGCGCTTCGGCAATGGCGACAAACAGTTCCGCGGTACGGTGCAATAGCCCTTCTGCAAGGCCGGTGCCGCCGGGATATTTATCGTAGACATACAAAGCCGGAACGCCAAAGTGCGGGTCACGTACCCGCTCGGCAATACCCAAGTCGCGGGGATCGCAGAGCAAAAACACCGGCGCAATATTGCGTATCAGCGTACCAACCCCGGAAAGCGCCGCGCCAACCTCCTGCTCATCCATTGCAGCTAACACTTTTCCCCCGGTACTTTCCGGGCCAAACAGCATTACCACAGCCCGCGTCTGCATTTCTTCCTCAGGCAAATCAATATCCCCATAACCCACATTCTCGTGCGTATGAAATCGAATCTTTTTAAACTTGGCAACCTGCGACCGAACAAGTACATCGGACAGAACGAGTTCTAGAGAAAGGGACTGGGGGGAAGAAAGGGACTGGGGACTAGGGACTGGGGACTGGGGAGCGCGATTACAAGTATTGGAGTCTAACTGAGAAGTATTATCATAATTCGAAGTATAGGAAGATTGCCCGGAAGCACTCTCCTCCCTCGAACAACAACCCCTAGTCCCTAGTCCCCAGTCCCTAGTCCCTACCTTCACTCGCTCATCCTCCGTCAGTACCTTAATATCGGTCTTAACCAGGCCGTCGGTGAAATAGTTGACTTCGGCTTCGCGGACGAGGCATTTGCGGTTTGCAATGTCCAAATTTTCGACGAGGTATTGGGTGCCGCGATGAATGTATACCGCATTGGTAAAGATCAATTCTTTGGCGCTGGGGCGATCCATTTCGCCGATAACGGCATTTCTGCCGGCGGTGACATCAATAATAACCACATTATCCGCCGTAGCAGAACGAATACTGATCCCCTCCGCCGGAAACGACCGATCCGCCCAATGCCATTTCCCCCCCGCATGACGCACAACACCAGCCTCCTCCAGGTACTCTAACGTGGTAAGAAGGGACTGGGGACTAGGGACTAGGGACTGGGGAGCGTGATTACAGGTATCGGAGTCTAACTGAGAAGTATTATCATAATTCGAAGTATAGGAAGATTGCTCGAAAGCACTCTCCTCCCTCGAACAACAATCCCTAGTCCCTAGTCCCCAGTCCCCAGTCCCTAATTCCTCTTCTCGAAACGGTAACTCAAAGCACCCGCACTTGACGTGATCAGTCAAAATATAAGGATTCTCCGGGTCCACCCTGCCCTCTTCGGCGCTTTTGCGGAAAAACCATTCCGGGTCGTTCATGATAAATTGGTCGATGGGAGATGCGGTGGCGACAAAGACGGCAACCGAGGTGCCGCCGCGCCGGCCTGCCCTGCCCGACTGCTGCCAAAAACTGTTTAACGAACCGGGGAAACCGGCCACCACCGAGGCGTCAAGGCCGCCAATGTCGATGCCCAGTTCCAGCGCGTTAGTCGAAACCACTCCCTGGATCGTGCCTTCCCGCAGGCCCCGCTCTATTTCGCGGCGTTCGTTGGGCAAGAGGCCGCTGCGGTAGGGCTCAACCCGAATGCGGGCATTATCGGTATAGATATTGGCCAAATCCTCGTTGACGTACGAGGCGGCAATCTCGGTTTTGATGCGGGAATGGGCGAATAAAATCGTTTTAATGCCCGCTTGCAGCAGGGCTATCATCCAGCGGCGGCTTTCGGTGACGGCGGAACGGCGAATGCCCTGCACGGCATCGAGCAGGGGCGGGTTGTACAGGATGATGCGTTTTTCGCCGCGGGGGGCGCCGTTTTTGTCGACCAGCGAAACCGGCAAGCCAATGAGCGCCTCGGCCAGTTCCTGCGGGTTGCCAATGGTGGCGGAACAAAGGATAAACTGCGGCGATGCCCCGTAAAAGGCAACAATGCGGCGCAGGCGGCGAATGATATTGGCGACATGGCTGCCCAAAACGCCCCGGTAGGCATGGGCCTCGTCAATGACAATAAATTGAAGCCGCGAAAAAAACTTGATCCATTTGGGGTGATTGGGCAAAATCCCCGCATGGAGCATATCAGGATTGGAAATGATGATTCGACCGGTATCCCGCGCTGAAACCCGCAAGGACTCCGGCGTATCGCCGTCATACGTGGCAATTTTAATGCCCAGCCCGCCATCCGCCGTATCAGAAAACTCGTTTAACTCCGATTGCTGGTCCTGGGAAAGGGCTTTGGTCGGAAAAAGGTAGAGGCAGCGAGCGCTTGCATCGGCAAGCAGGGCCTGGAGACAGGGCAAATTGTAACAAAGGGTCTTCCCCGAGGCCGTTGGCGTAACCACAACGACATTTTTGCCCGTCTGTACCTCGTCCCAAACCGCCGCCTGGTGGGTATAGAGCTGTTCAATTCCCCTTTTACGCAAAACAGCGGCAATTTTGCCATTTAAATCCACCGGAAACGGAGCAAAAACCCCCTCTTCCGCAGGTAAAAGCCGGTTAACAACAATATTCGGCGCAAATTCAGGACTTGCCAGTATTTTTTCCAAGTTTTCACGAGTAGCCATAGTGGAGAGTATATAGAAAGGAATGAGAAATGAGAAGTGAGGAAAGGTGATTGACACCATTTTTTAACTATTGTATACTAAATCAGTTTCTTTCTAAAATCTGTAATAGGGAGTATGGCATATGGCTGATATTTTATCTATCGTCCTCGGCGGCGGAAAAGGAACCCGTTTGTATCCTTTAACCAAGGAACGGGCAAAGCCCGCTGTTCCCTTTGGAGGGAAATATCGGCTGGTAGATATACCTATTTCCAACTGCATTAACGCAGGGTACCGCCAAATATACATACTTACCCAGTTTCTCTCCGCATCGCTGCACCTCCACATCGGTCAGACTTATGTATTTGACTCATTCACCCGCAACTTTGTTGAAATTCTTGCCGCGGATCAAAATTACGAACGAATGAATGAATATCAGGGAACCGCCGATTCCGTGCGGAAAAATTTAGCGCATTTCAGACCTCAAAAGCCTTCATACTATGTTATCCTTTCAGGAGATCAGCTGTACCGCATGGATTTACAGGACCTGGTAAAAAAACACGTTGCTTCCAAAGCCTCCATCACCATTGCCTGTACCTCCGTTACCAGAGATGCCGCAAGCGGGCTTGGCATACTAAAAATTGATAAAAACAACCGCATCACCTCGTTTATGGAAAAACCCGGTCCAACCAAAGATATTTCCGATTTCAAGGTGCCGGCAGAACTGAAAGTCACTCAAGATAAAAACGAAGATTATTACCTTGGCTCCATGGGTATTTATGTATTCAATGCCAAAACCATGGAAGAATGTCTGAACAATGATCTGGCCGACTTTGGAAAAGAAATAATTCCCGCAGCCATTAATACCTGCAAGGTTAACGGTTATGTGTTTGACGGCTATTGGGAAGATATCGGAACCATACGCAATTTCTATGATACCAACCTGGAATTGACCAGCTTGCGGCCCAGCTTCGATTTTTATGATGAAAACAAACCTATCTTTACCCACATGCGCAATCTGCCTCCTTCCAAAATGAATTTCAGCAACATGAATCAATCCATTGCATCCGAGGGTTGTATTATTACCAACGCCAATATTGCCAACTCCATTGTCGGTATTCGTACCATTATCGAAAGCGGTTCCAGCTTAAACGGCGTGGTTTGCATGGGAGCGGACTTTTACGAAAGCGATATTGAAAAAGCGCAGAATACCGAGGCAAGAATACCCAATGTGGGGATAGGACGCGGGGCAATCATCAAGGGTGCCATTATTGACAAAAATGTCCGTATTGGCGAAGGTTCCCGAATCGGGATTGATGAGATAAAACGCGAAGACGGTGATTATGGTTTCTACCACATTGTAGACGGCATTATTGTCATTCCCAAAAACACCATCGTATACCCGGAAACGATTATTTAGTAAGATACGGTTTCTACGCTTTCTTCATAAATCAGGGCTTCTTCATTTTCTATAAGCGGTGTTTTGCCGCTTAGTTTTATTTTTCCGTCGCGGGAGTTAGCGGTGAAAACAGTGCCGGGGGGCCAGTTGTGCGCCAGCAGCAGTTGGGCAAGGGGATCTTCCAGTTCTTTCTGAACAGTGCGGCGCAGGGGCCGTCCGCCGAATTTGGGATCCCAGCCTTTCTCGACAAGGAGGCGGCGGGCGGAAGGCCGAATCTGTATGTAGTACTCCTGTTCCGCAAGGCGGCTGGACAGTTCCTGTAACTCAATGTCAAAAATCGATTCGATTTGCGCTGCGTCCAAAGGATGGAAGACAACCACATCATCAACACGATTGAGGAATTCGGGGTTGAACAAGCGCCGCAGTTCCGCCATTGCCTGCGATTCAATTGCAGCCATGCTCATCAGGCCGGAACCAGAGGCAAAACCCAGACGCGTATCGTGAGAAATTTCCCGCACGCCGGCATTGCTGGTCATGATGATAACAGTATTGCGGAAACTGACCGTATGACCCAGGTTATCACGCAGTTCGCCTTCTTCCAGCACCTGCAGCAGCAGGTTAAACACATCGCGATGGGCCTTTTCAATTTCATCAAAAAGTATAACGCGGTAGGGGTTGCGCCGTATTTTTTCAGTTAACACGCCGCCTTCTTCGTAGCCGATATAACCCGGCGGCGCTCCCACCAGACGCGAGGCATTGTGTTTTTCCATAAAGTCAGACATATCAACCCGCACCAGTGAATCTTCGCTGCCAAAAAGGTATTCCGAAAGCCGTTTTGCAAGGAGCGTTTTTCCCACACCGGTAGGCCCCAAAAAAATGAATGAGCCCATGGGGCGGCGGGGAGAAGATACGCCGGCGCGGGAACGGCGTATTGCCGAAGAAATGCGCCGCACTGCGTCTTCCTGACCAATGACCCGTTTATGCAGTTCCGCTTCCATCATAAGCATGCGTTTTGATTCATGTTCCGCAAGGTGCATCAGGGGAATGCCGGTTGCCTGAGAAACCACGCGGCGAATATCATCGTCATCAACCTTGCCGTATTCCCCGCTGTACACCCGTTCCCAGGCAAGGCGGGCTTCTTCCAGCTGCGTTCTTAGTCCCCGCACACGATCCCGAACCACTGCGGCATGTTCATAATTCTGCGCCGTAACCAGAATGCTTTTTTCTTCAATAAGCTCCTGTATTTCCGATTCAATGCCGGCAATTTCCGGCGGCTCGCGATTGTTTTCCAGTTTCCGCATTGCCCCGGCTTCGTCCATAATGTCGATAGCCTTGTCCGGCATGAAACGGCCGGTAATAAAACGCTTGGCAAATTTTACCGTAAGCTCCACTGCGGATTCGGTGTATTGTACTTTATGGTGGTCTTCGTATTTTTTTTGCAGGCCCCGGAGTATTTGCAGGGTTTCTTCTATTCCCGGTTCTTCAATCAGCACTGCCTGAAAACGCCGTTCAAGCGCCGCGTCCTTTTCAAAATGCTTGCGGTACTCGGCAAGGGTTGTCGCGCCAATGCATTGAATGTCGCCGCGGGAAAGCCCCGGTTTAAGCATATTGGAAGCGTCAATGGTACCTTCGGCGCCGCCGGCCCCGATAATCGAATGGATTTCATCGATAAACAAAATAACATTACCGGACTGGGTTATTTCCCTGGTGATTTTTTTGATACGCTCTTCAAATTCACCCCGGTATTTGGTTCCCGCTACAATGGCGCCCATGTCAAGGGAAAGTATCCGCTTGCCGGAAAGCGCTTCCGGCGCCTGTTCCGAAACAAGCAGTTGGGCAAGGCCTTCGACAATAGCCGTCTTGCCAACGCCTGGCTCGCCGGTCAATATGGGGTTATTTTTTGTCCGTCTGGCAAGAATACGCACAATACGGTTCATTTCGTTTTGCCTGCCAATAACCGGGTCCAGTTTGCCTGCCCGGGCAAGCGCAGTTAAATCGCGGGAAAAATTGTCGAGCGTGGGGGTAAGTACCGGATATGAGGCGGGCCTGACTCTGGGTACACGTTCCATATCCATACGGCGATCCCTTAGATGAGTATCTCTGGAATTACTATCCCTGGGTACAGTATCCCGATGGACAAAATAGGAAGGGCAGCCATTGGCAGAAACATACACTCCGTTGTTCCGCGAGCCGGACGGCCGGTAAAAGGTAGTTTGCACCACTACCCGCAGCATATCAACATCGATTGCCTTTTGATTCAAATAGGACTGTACACTGGAATCCTGCTCCCTAATCGCGGCAAACAGCAGGTGTTCCGTCCCCAGAAAATCACTGCCCATGGCTCTGGCTTCCCCGGCGGCAAGATCGACCATGTTTTTAGTCCGTTTGGAGGGAGGGACATCGCCATGTATCAAAATTCCCGGTATGCGGGGAATGGTATTTTCCAAATGACGCCTGAATTCCGCAAGATTTATCCTCAGGAACATCAGGGCTTTACAGGCCGTACCTGCCCCTTCCCTGAGCATTGCTACAATAATATGTTCCGGCAATAATTGATCGGAATTAAAACGACGCGCTTCTTCCTGGGCCTCGGTCGAAAGAAGCCGCTGCACCCGTTGCGTCAAATCACCCTTAAACATGAAAACCTCTACCCTTAATTATAAGACAAATCCGCCCACTTACAAGAGGAATTACTCCAATGGGGGGAAGTAGCCGCTGGAATCGCGTCCGGAGCGTTCCATAAGGTATACTTCCGCTTCTACCGGAAGCCATGCCCTGCCAAAATTGGTGGGCAGCGATGACTTATATTGTATAAAATAAAGCCCGGTGGGACTCTGTGCAATACTCGTTATCATTTCTTTTATGCCTTGAGGGCGATACAGGGAAAGAGCCTTGCCGCCGGTTTCCCGGCACAGGTAGCGAATTTCATCGGAAACCGGGCCGCCGCCAACAAGCACCGCATTGAACACAATGGCATTATTGGCAAGGTAGGCTGCCATTTCGGAAAGGCTGTACTGTTCAAAAGCCA
>Ga0123356_10003461_pt1 | contig 16521 bp, 28 predicted proteins | sample TergutEmb28metaG_2_FD_92546 | JGI IMG/M metagenome (GOLD analysis project Ga0123356, IMG submission 92546) | Embiratermes neotenicus P3 segment gut microbial communities from Petit-Saut dam, French Guiana - Emb289 P3 | ecosystem: Host-associated > Arthropoda: Insects > Digestive system > Gut ...
CAGTAATGTATTAGCAAGGTACGGAGAGATAATGGACGATCCGAAAGCACGTGCGCCATACGCCAAGAAAGCGTTACTATATATGCTGAAAGCGTTGGACATGGAACCGGAAGAAGCGAAGAACTTATTGTAATAAAAAGTTCAGCGGCTTTCCCGCAGATCGCCGAGTGTCGTTTGTCTTTCCGCAAAGGCATTATGCTTGTGTATGGACTCTTCAGATTCGCTCCTTACCACAAGATAGACATCATCCGGAAGTTCTGTATACCGGTCAACGACCCTTTTCAATACGTCCCTTACAACATCCTCAACAAATTTCGGATTATTGTGAGCATTTATCACAACAGCAGCCTCATCATCCCTTTTCAGTATCTCGTACGTAGGCGACGAGAACGACGATTCAACGATGTCAATAAGCTCATTCGCTTCCACGTTCTCATTTTCATTCATTGTCATCGACACCGTACAGATATTTCTCTGATTGTGTGACATAACAGCAACATCGCTTTTGCAATTCAGTACATTCCCGACAGTTTCCTGCGCACAGGGACATGCGGTCATTCCGATAACTTCAACGCCGATCGTTTTTGACAGTGATCCGTTCCGTACAGCGGAAGCCTCGCCGAATAACGTGTACAATTCAAGCGTCTCTCTTCCGTTGGGCGTTTCGCTGCGTCTGAAATATTCAGCCGTTGCGAAAACCTCGGCGGTATCAGCGTAATCATGTTTTATCAGAAGTTTTCTGCATATATTTGCGGCAAGCGTCTCTATCCCAGTGACCGGATTTCTTACGCTCTCGTCTACAATTTCCCTTAAGGCCTCAAGGTTCCTTGAAAGATGAGACCCTCTTTGTTCCGCAGGAAGATCAACAAATACGTCTATCGTACAGTTCAGCGTATCGTTTATCAGTGATATCTTTTCATCTCTTTTGATACGTACCGGTTTCTTTACGCCTGTAACGCCGACCCTTGTAAGTCTGAAACCCGTATCGAGTTTTCTGTTCTGTACGTCGCACCTGTTGCTCATGGGATACGTGAATATACAAAACATGACTTAAAGCATGCACATCAACAGTTTAATCCGTAACCTAATCTAAATACGAAGCATTCTATCGGATATCGATGTTCTGCGGGATAGATGAGGCCGGCCGCGGGCCCGTGATGGGCCCGCTGGTGGTTGCTTCGGTATTCGTTGATAATGACGAAATACTGAAAAAGATCGGTGTGAAGGATTCAAAGAAACTGTCGCCGCGTACGAGAGAAATTATGTACGATCAGATAACGGAACACGCAGGATACAGAACAGTGATAATTTCCGCGGAGGAAATAGATAAAAAGAGAATGAACGACACCATGAATGATATCGAATTACAAATGTTCGTCGATTCAGTGATCGGAAATAATGTTCACACAGTATACGCAGACTGTCCGGATGTTAACGAATACGCATTCGGATCATCATTATCTCTGAAACTCAATAATGTGAAGGTAATTGCAAAGCACAAGGCCGATGATATCTATCCCGTGGTGTCCGCAGCATCGATAATAGCAAAGGTCACACGCGATCGAATGATGAACGAGATCGCAAATGAATTCAAAGAAGAGATAGGAAGCGGTTATCCCTCGGATACGATAACAACGGATTTCATCGCTAAATGGATAAAGGAGAACGGGAATCCACCGCCTCACACACGCTGTTCGTGGGAGACCGTCAAAAAGATGATGACGATACACAAGAACAGAAAGATAACGGACTGGTGATCAAATGACGATGTACGGCGCAATTCAGGAAATGATAGATAAATTCCACAGAAAGGTGGAAAAGGATGAGAAAGTAAGGAGCAAACTGGAAGGCGTCGTAAAAACGATAAACATCGATCTGAAAGAGGAACAGTATTCGCTCAGACTCGACAATGCGCAGATACATGATTACAAAGAGGGCATGATCGAGAACGCGGACATCATCTTCACATCGACGCCCGATAATCTCCAAGCAATGATAGACGGTACGTTAAGACCTATGAAAGCATATATAACAAGAAAGTTCACGGTCAAAGGGAAACTTGAGGATGTGATGCATCTCAAGAATCTGTTCTGATGATGCTGGCACTTTCATTTTTCACATGCGTTTTAAACTTCTGCGATTATGCAAACTTTATATACGATATAGGGTTAGAGGGCATTGAAGCGAGGTAGGGTAGCCAGGATATCCCGTCGGGCTCATAACCCGGAGACCGATCGTTCAAATCGATCCCTCGCTACCATTCTATTTTCAAATACCACCGCTTGAATGCCATTCAATGAGTGTCATTCCGTAAAATACTCAAGTTTGTCATCCATCACTGAAATGTCGTTCACATAAATGCCTTCAGGCTCCTCGAGATCGTCAAGGCATCCCAGCCAATATACGACAAGACCCGGACCGAAAAGTTTTGTGTACGGTATAAGTTGTTTCTTGGAGTTGAATTTGAATTCCGTATTATCGCCGAACGATGCTTTGCTCTCGACCCAATTTATCTTTTTTCCGCGGTAAAGCATCGGCTTGTCCAATAAAGCATCCGGCGTTTTTTCGTATACGCCGCGAAGATCCTCCTCCGTCCTGTACGTTATCTCCTGACCGTCCAGCCATTCATGCAGTTTTGATTCGCCCCACAATCCCCGCTGCCGCTGTCTCTCGTTGCCTTCCGGCGAGTATACGAGGTCAGCGTTGCGAATTTCCTTTATTTCCTCTCGAAGTTCGTCGCTGCATGCTTTCTCCGGTTCGCGTATGTATTCCCAGAATTCCTTTCTTGATGCACCGTCCTCGATGAAGATGAACATTGCCGTCAATATAGGAGGAAATCTCCATTTTTCCGATATGCTGAGAAGCGTTCGTCCTTTTTTCCACTCCCTCAGCATACGACACGCGTTCTGTTTCACGATGTAAAATCTTTTTTTCACTTCTCTTGTAGTTTTTTGAGTGAAAACAGACACCAAAAGTTCATTATCATATCCTTTTGCTGTGAGTTTATCAATGTCCTTTGACGTATTCAGGGAATTGTATATTGATCTGTAGTCTTGATATTTCATTGAATTACCTTTTTCAGGTTCCTGCACAGGTCTTCCGCCGCCGATATCACGACATCCCTTACCATGGATGTCGGAGGACAATACGCATTCTCCGCACGGGCGAGGAAATCTTCTGCTTTCGTTCTGTTCACTACCGCTTCCGTCAGCCAGTTTATCCTTCCTGTTGCGTCTTCGCCTGCGATCAGTTGCGCTCCTATCATTGTTTGTGTATCAGCGTTCGCAACTATCTTTACCATCAATTCTTTTCCGCCGGGGTAATATCTCGCTTTTGTGTATCCTTTTGCTTTTCCGGATATCGTTCTGATGCCGTACCATGCTGCCAGATTCTCAGAGAGTCCGGTGCCGGCTATGTGTATATTGCCGATAACACTCACCCACGGGCTTGCCACCGTGCCCGATACTGAATTACCGCCGCCGGCGTTCTTTCCTGCGACGATGCCCTGTTTCACTGCGGTGGATCCCAACTGACTCATCGTCGGTCCCGTCGCAACGGCCGATTCACATTGAACGACATCGCCCGCGGCAAAGATATTCTCGACTTCCTTTCCGTTCCTGTACGGCCTCATGGATTGTGATACGCTGACGCCGCCCAATATTCCTATGTCCAGGTCAAGCATCTTCGGAATTTCCAGGTTAGCGCGCACACCCGTCGCAAGTATGACCATGTCACATTCATACGTCTCATCTCCGGCGGTGATGCTTTTTACGCTGTCGGTACCGTTTATCGAACGCAGAGGCGCATTCAATGCGAATTTTACACCGTACGCGCTCAGATGGTCCTGTGCGACGCCGGCCATATCCTTGTCCGCGATCCTTGGGATCACCTGATCGAGCATCTCAACGACAGTGACATCCTTGCCGTTATTTCTCATTGACAGCGCCATCTCCAGTCCGATGACGCCGCCGCCGGCGATCACGACCTTCTTAGAATCCTTCATCGCTTTTTCTATCTTCTTTCCGTCGTTCAACCTTCGTACCGTAAATACATTTTTCAGCCCTATGCCGCTGACAGGGGGTATGAACACGGTACCGCCTGTTGCTATGATCAACGAATCGTATCCGTACACCTTTCCGGAGGCGGTCACTGTTCTTGAATTTGCATCTGCGTTCGTCACCTTCGTTCTCGTAAGCACGTTGATGTCCCTTTCTTTGGAATAATATGAAGCATCATGCATGATGATGTCATCCCATGTTATCCTGCCGTCAAGCACCCACGGGATGACGCATGGAGAGTATGCAATATACTCATCCTCTGTGATGACGGTGACCTCCGCTTCGGGATCGACCCTTTTGGCGGCGGACGCTGCTGTTAACCCTGCGGCGCCCGAACCTATGACAACGATTCTCTTTACCACGGGCGCACCTATGGGCCGGCGGGATAAAAATCTTTTCCGGAACACAGCATCATTCTGACGTACGTCGACAAAGCGATAACGACCGATCACCGCACAAAGATATTAAACCGCATCGTTGTTCGGAAAGCATGGATAAGAAAAAGGTACCGTCGCAGCCTGAAGCGGTATGGAAGGAAAAGGACATGTCCTCTTCCAAGGCCGTGGATGCAATGGTCATCATATTGAGAACGAACGGGTGCGCATGGTCAAAGAAGGGAGGATGCACAATGTGCGGTTACGCCGGCGCATCGATGAACGGCGTAACATCCGATGATCTGATGAAACAATTGGATGTTGTCAAAGAAAGATACAGCAACGAACCGTTCGTAAAGATATACACGTCGGGAAGTTTCCTCGACGAGAATGAAATTCCGATCGATGTACGCAATGCGGTGCTGAACACATTCAAGGATGCGGAAAGGATACTTTTCGAAAGCAGACCGGAGTTCATTTCAAAGGATGTCCTGAATACGTTGCCGAAGAACGTAACCATTGCACTGGGTCTTGAGAGTTCCAATTGCGAGATACTTTCAAAGAGCATAAGGAAAGGATTTACACCCGAACAAAGCAGAAGTGCAGGCATGATGATAAAGGACGCAGGACTGAAGGTCAGAACATACCTGCTTCTGAAACCGTTATATGTGAGCGAACACGAAGCGATCGAGGATGCGGTATCGTCAGTAAGATTCGCCGACGAGTTCTCCGACGAAATATCCGTGAACCCCGTCAACGTTCAGAAATTCACCTTCGTCGAAAGGATGTGGAAGAAAGGCGAATACCGTCCGCCGTGGATATGGTCGCTGATCGAAGTACTGAAAAGAAGTTCCGCGGTAACAAAAGCAAGGCTGATGTCCTCGCCGTCCGGAGGCGGGACGCAGAGAGGCGTCCACAACTGCGGAGGATGTGATATTGGTGCACTCAACGCGGTGGAACGGTTCTCTTTCTCCCAAAACATAAAAGACCTTGACGTCCATTCATGTGACTGCAGAAGAACGTGGACCGATGCGATGGATTCGGAAATAATGCTGGGAACGGCATCCGACGTCATCAGGGCCACGGACAACGACATGGCGATAGGAAGGTGATACGATGGTGGAATACGACATCAAGAAAGGCTGGAGCAAAGGCATTGAAGGCGATCTTCTGGAAAAGATGATGAAGGAAGTGTTCGGCAACTGCAAAAAGGATGGGGACATGTTAGTATCATCATACGGTGTCCTCACAAGGATAGAAGTGAAACAGTTAAGCAACGCATTGCTGCATGTCGTGACGCAGTCATCCGATGCCAGAGATGACACGCAGATACTGGACACGAAACGTAAACTTAACGTGTTCGTAGAGAAGGCAACAGGATTCGACGCCAAAGCAAGAATGAAAAGGGCGCAGCAGAAGGCGAAGAAAGGCGATATCTGATACATCACAAAGAATGCCGTCTCCTATTCTTCCTATATAGAGGAACAGCATGTTTTAAATACATCCGCTTTATACCATGCCTTCAGATTGAACACGAGATGTTCGACCAGACGCATCGGGCAATGCATACGCAACCCTCATTCATGCTCATGTCGTTTATCGGCATGAAAACGGCGTCACGGTCGTATGTTGAGACGTAGAGATCGAACAAAAGCGCGAGATTAGCGAAGATACTCTCGCAGGCATGTGTTAATATGTCGCAAAGAAGACGTCCCAAGAGGGGGTCAAGAGCGTACGGCCCAAGAAAGCGTGCGCAGTCGCAGACCCCAAGGCTGGATTCGTGGCCCGATATCAGCGGAGCCCCTAAGATCCAGGGTTTTGCCGGTTATAAGGCAGGAATGACGCACGCGTTCATCGTTGATCCGCGTGCGAAGAGCACAACATCCGGAATGGAATTGCAGGTACCCGTAACAGTTCTCGAAGTGCCGCCGATGAAGATCGCAGCCGTGAGAATATACGAGAGCACGATCTACGGCCTGAAGACCGCAGGAGAGGTATGGGCCAATAATTTGGATCAACTTCTCACGAAACGTCTATCCGTTCCGAAGGACCACAGCGAAGCATCGTTCGCAAAGTACGACGGTGTTGACATCGAGGACGTGCGCGTGATAGCGTACACCCAGCCAAAACTCATCAAAGGGGTGCCGAAGAAGGTGCCCGACCTTATGGAACTGAGGATAGGCGGCGGAACGATCGATGATCGTTTAGTATTCGCGAAAGGCATACTCGGTAACGAAGTGGGAATAAATGATTTCGCAGCAGAAGGCGGATTCGTCGATGTTATCGCGGTCACCAAGGGAAAAGGTTTCCAAGGTGTCGTGAAACGTTACGGAACGAAACTGCTCAGTCACAAGAACAGCAAGCACCGCCGCGGAATAGGTAACATAGGTCCGAAGAGACCCGGTTACGTAAGACCGACGGTACCGATGGCCGGACAGATGGGCTACCACCAGAGAACGGAACTCAACAAGAAATTGGTGAAGATAGGTCAAGAAGGTGTGGAGATAACGCCGAAGGGAGGTTTCCTGAATTATGGTGATGTTGTCAACACATACGTACTCGTTCACGGTTCCGTCCCGGGACCGACCAAGAGGCTTGTAAGACTGAGGGATCCGACAAGGAGACCGAAGAGGGTCAGCACCGAAGCGCTGAACATAACATACATTTCAACAGAATCCAAACAGGGGGCCTGAAGATGAAACAAACGAACGTTTACTCAATAAACGGAAAAGTATCAAAGAAAATGGACGTTCCGGGTGTATTCGACACACCTTACAGGCCCGATGTGATAAAGAGAGCGGTCGTCGCAACGGCGTCGAACAAGAGACAGCCGTACGGTCCGTCGCCCGATGCCGGAATAAAGCATTCTGTGAGCACATGGGGGAAAGGACGCGGCACTGCTCGCGTACAGAGGATAAAGGCAGGACGCAAAGCAACGGAATCCCCGAACAACGTATCGGGACGCAGAGCGCATCCGCCGTTACCGGAAAGGATATGGGAAAAGAAGGTCAACAGAAAAGAGCGCATACTTGCGCGCTTCTCCGCAGTGGCCGCGACCGGCGATGCCGATGTCGTAAGGACAAGAGGACATCAGTTCGAAGATAACGTAACATTCCCGATAATAGTAGAAGATAAGATACAGGAGATATCCGTAACGTCAGAAGTAGTTGACGTGTTGGATAAGATAGGACTCGGTTACGATCTCGACCGTGCGAAGTTCGGGACAAAGATACGCGCCGGAAAAGGAAAGATGAGGAACAGGAGATACCGCACACCGGTAAGTATCCTGTTGGTCGTCGCAGACGATGAACAGGCATTGTTCATGGGCGCGTCGAACCTTCCGGGAGTGGAAGTGGCGTCGGTAAAGGGACTGAACGCATCAATACTCGCACCGGGAGGAGATGCCGGCCGGTTGACAGTGTTCAGCGAATCCGCGATAGCGAAGATAGGAGAGTGGTCGCTGTGAAGATGAGCGATGTTCTGATAAAACCGTTCGTCACAGAAAAGGCGATGAACCACCTGTCCGGAACGCCGACACAGAAGTTCAAGGATGGTAATAAGATAGAATTCATCGTTCACCGCGATGCCGACAAACCGGACATCAAAGCGGCGTTCGAAGAACGCTTTGAAGTAAAGGTCGACAAAGTGTGGACAAGAATACAGAAAGATGGTAAGCATGCTATCATAAAACTTGCTGCGGGCTACTCCGCGGAAGAAGTGGGCATGAGAGTAGGGGTCTTCTGAGGTGAGCATATGGGTAAGAGATTGATCACACAGAGAAGAGGCCGCGGAGGTTCGCAGTACAGATCGCCGGGTCACAGACACCTTGATGATGTACGGCTTCCCGCATTCGACGAAGGAAAAGGAACGATCACTGATCTGGTGCACGCACCCGGAAGGACATCGCCTCTCACAGAGGTGACGTTCCGCGGAAAGAAGGATTACCTTCTCGCGGCCGAAGGCGTAAAGGTCGGACAGGAACTGACCGTCGGAAGCGGTGAGATAAGACCAGGGAACATAATGATGCTGTCAAGCATTCCGGAAGGAACGCCGGTGCACAACATAGAAGGCGTTCCCGGGGACGGAGGGAAATATGCAAAGACCGCCGGGACCTCGGCCTCAGTGGTAAGCAGAGGTGAAAAGGTCGTCATATTAATGCCGTCAGGAGCATTGAAAGAGTTCAACCCGCGCTGCCGCGCGGCGATAGGCGTTGTGGCAGGCGGCGGAAGGGACGACAAACCGTTCGCGAAGGCCGGTAAGAAACATCACACGCTGAGATCAAGAAGTAAAGCATACTTCAAGGTCAGCGGTGTGGCGATGAACCCGGTCGACCACCCGCACGGAGGCGGAAGCCACCCGCATGTGGGTAAACCAAGCACAGTAGGAAGAAATGTACCGCCGGGAAGAAAGGTAGGACGCCTCTCTCCTAAGAAAAAGAGTAAGAAGTGATATTAAATGGCCAAATCAAAGATAATAGCAGGCTCGGCAAAAGCCTCAAGGAGAAAGGCCAGGAAGAAGGCGAGCGCGATCCAGGCAAGGAGAAAGAAAGAGTTCATGTTCCGTGGCTTTACCATGGAAGAACTTCTTGCAATGCCTTTCGACGAGGTACTGGAACTCTTGCCGTCCAGGGCCAGAAGGACATACCTGAAAGGTCTGAACTACGAACAGCAGTTACTTTTCGATAAATTAAAAGAATCGGAAGGAGCGGTCAGGACACACCGCAGGGATATCCCCATAATACCGCAGTTCGTCGGAAAGACCGTATCAGTATACAACGGAAAAGAATTCAAGGACGTGGAGATAAAACCGGAAATGATCGGCCACTTTTTGGGAGAGTTCGTTCTCACAAGAAGACCGCCGGTACACTCAGGACCGGGAGTGGGCGCGACGAAATCGTCGAAGTTCATGCCGCTTAAGTAAGGTGATGTGAAATGGCAGGATATACAACAACATCGGATCCGGACACATCGGCCAAAGCCATCGGCAAGGATATGCCGATATCCCCGAAGATGGCAAGAGAGATATGCGGAATGATCCGCGGAAAGAAAGCGGAGACGGCAATAAAGATGCTGGAGGAGGTCATAGACCTCAAGAGACCGGTACCGCTGAAGAGATTCAACAAAAGAGTGTCGCACAAACCGGGAGTAGGTCCCGGAAGGTATCCGCAGAAAGCGGCGAGAGCGATACTGGGCGTTGTTAAGAGCGCTTCATCGAACGCAGAGTACAAAGGACTCAGTTCGGACAGCATGATAATAACGACGATCTCGGCGGCATTAGGCCAGACGATACCCGGGCACATGCCGAGGGCGCACGGCCGTGCAACGCAGTGGGATCAGCAGACAGTGAACATAGAAGTCATACTGGAAGAATTCACGGAGGAGGAGTGAACATGGCATCAGAAAGAAGATTCGTCGCCGAGAACATAAGAAGGGTACTCCTCAAGGAATACCTCATGAAAGAGGTAAGCCGTGCAGGATTCGGAGGTCTGGACGTACAACGCACACCGATGGGAACGCGTGTCGCACTGACGACCGAACGCCCCGGTCTCATAATAGGGCCGCGCGGAAGGACGATAAAAACGTTGACATCGGTGATAGAGGAACGTTTCGGTTTCGAAAATCCGCAGATAGAAGTGATAGAGGTGGAGAATGCGAACCTGAACGCACAGATAATGGCGGAAAAATTGGCATTCTCGCTGGAGAAAGGATGGCACTTCAGAAGGGCAGGACATTCAACGGTAAGAAGGATAATGGACGACGGTGCGATGGGATGTCATATAATCGTCGCCGGTAAGTTATCAGGTCAGAGACACAGAACGGAGAAGTTCAAAAGCGGATTCATAAAGTTCTGCGGTGAACCCAAGATAGAGTTCATGGCAAAAGGTTATGCCGTCGCAAAACTGAAGCAAGGTATCGTTGGCGTCACCGTAGAGATAATGACGCCGAAAGCGAAACTTCCTGCTGACATAACAGTGAAGAACAAGACGGAGATAGCGGAACTTTATCCGGAGATATACAGCAGGATCGAGGCAGGCGCGGCCGCACCTGCGGCGGAGGCCGTTGTTGCGGAGCCTGTTGAAGATATCAAGATCGAAGAGGGGGAACAGTGATATGGCTTTACTGAGCGCCTCTGAGATCAGAGAGATGAGCGCAGACGAGAAGAACCAGAAGCTCAAAGAGCTCAGGAACGACCTTATGCACGAGAGAGGAACGTCATCAATGGGAGGAGCACCCGAGAATCCGGGACTCATCCGCGCACTGAGGACGAACATCGCTCGCATACTGACGGTCCAGAAGGAGGAGGAAGAGAAATAATGGCGGATATTTGCCCCGTATGCGGACTACCCGGCGAACTGTGCATGTGCGAGGAGATCGCGCGTGAGCAACAGGCCGTAAGGATATCGACTGACAGTCGCAGATACGGAAAGACTGTAACGGTAATCGACGGAATAGACGGGAACGACATCGACATCGACGATCTCGCCAAGCAACTGAAATCAAGATGCGCCGCCGGCGGAACGGCAAAGGACGGACGCATCGAACTTCAGGGAGACCATAAGAAAAAGGTGAAGGCCGTTCTGGATGATATGGGATTCCAGACAGAGGTCAGATGAAAATGAAAAGGAGCGATCTCATGAGAATGGAATTCATAGGTTTGGATGTGAACGTAATTTCAAAGGAATGCTACGCAGGAATAAGCGGCGTTCTTCTGGATGAGACAAAGAACACGTTCATCATCGGATCCGCCGGAACGGAGAAGATGGTGCCGAAGAAGGACAATGAGTTCGCTTTCACATACGAAGGAAGCAGATTCGTCATAAAAGGGTCAGAAATACTGCACCGACCAGAGGACAGGATAAAAAAGGTTAGGTGATCACAATGACAGCAAAAATTAAAGACATCGGAATAGACGTCAGCCCTCCAGCGGCAGAATGCAGCGACGCGAACTGTCCGTTCCACGGAAGCCTGCCCGTAAGGGGACAGGTAATAGAGGGAATGGTAGTTTCAGTGAAAATGGACAGGACCGCGGTGGTTGAACGCAAATATCTGAGATATCAGAAGAAATACGAAAGATATGAGAAAAGAACGAGTAAATACTCCGTGCACGCGCCCGCGTGCTTCGGGCTGAAGGCAGGCGACCATGTGAAGATCATGGAATGCCGTCCGATCAGTAAGACAGTATCCTTCGTTATAGTTGAGAAAAGGTGAACGTGATGAAAGGTATTGCCGGAAATCAGACAAAGGGAGTACAGAACGGGACCCGTCTTGACGTCGTGGACAACACAGGCGCCAAGATAATAGAGATAATAACGGTGCCGGGCTACAAAGGCGTTGCCAGAAGAGTACCGTCGGCATCGGTCGGGGATCTCGTCATGGCATCCGTGAAGAAAGGTTCACCGCAGATGAGGAGACAGATCGTCTACGCCGTCATAGTAAGACAAAGGCGCCCGATGAGGCGCCCGGACGGGACGATGATATTCTTTGAGGATAACGCAGCCGTGATAACAACGGAAACGGGAGAAACGAAAGGGACCGATATAAAAGGTCCGGTGGCCAGAGAGGCGGCCGAACGCTGGCCTCGTGTGGCGGCGACGGCGAACATGATAGTGTGAGGTGCTCAGATGGTAACAAGAAGCAGTAAAGCGAGAGTGCAGAGAAAGGCACAGAACAATGCGCCGGCACACATAAAGAGCAGAACAACGGCAGCTCATCTGAGCGCAGATCTCCGTGAGAAGCACGGTACGCGTTCCGTGAGGGTATGCCGCGGCGACACGGTCGTCGTCATAAGAGGGAATGCGGACATAAAAGGCAACGAAGGCAGAGTTATGGAAGTGCTTGCAAAGGACGGCTGTGTGATCGTCGACGGCATAACCGTCAACCAAGCCGACGGAACGGCAGTTGCGCGCCCCGTTCATGCGTCGAACATCGTAATAACGAAATTAGACCTTTCGGACGAGTGGAGAGCGGAGTCCATAGCAAAGAAGAACAAGGAGGCTAAGCAATGAGCACCCAGATGAAGAGACTGGCCGCACCGAGGTCGTGGCCGCTGAAAAGGAAATTGAACGTATGGGTGACCAAACAGTCCCCCGGACCGCACGCAGTCGAACGAAGTCTGCCGGCGGCCGTGGTATTAAGGGATATGCTGAAGGTCTGCGACACGGCCAAGGAAGCAAAGAGGATAATCGGAAATCGTGAGATACTCATTGACGGCAAGCCGTTGAGAAGCCATAAGATGCCGGTAGGCATAATGGATGTTCTTTCGATACCTAAGATGAAGAAGAACTACAGAATGTTGCTCACTGACAAAGGTAAGTTAACACTCGTGGAAATATCAGAAGCGGAAGCAAAATGGAAACTCTGCAGACTGGAGAACAAGACAACGGTCAGCGGAGGAAAGATACAGATGAATCTGCATGACGGAAGGAACATAATCGCCGGTAACAAACAATACAGAACGGGCGACGTCCTTAAACTGGACCTGCAGGCGAAGAAGGTATCGGAAGCATTCCCGCTTGCGCCCGGTTCGTTGGCGATGATAACCGACGGACCGCATGCCGGCAGGACCGCAGTGATATCGGAATACATTGTGACGAGAGGTCCGTCAGAGAATATCGTGAAATTCGAGGACGGTACTGAAACGGTGAAGAAACATGTGTTCGTCATAGGCGTGAAGAAAGCATCGATCAAAATGCCGGAGGTGAGCGAATGAACGCAATGAGAGATCCGCGCGTTGAGAAGGTCGTCGTCAACATAGGAGTAGGCGAGGCCGGCGAAAGATTGGTGAAAGCGCAAAAGGTAATTGAGATGGTCACCGGTCAGAAGTCCGTGCAGACGATATCCAGAACAATAAACAGAGATCTGGCGATACGCAAGGGAATGCCGCTCGGCTGTAAAGTGACATTGAGAGGCGAGAACGCGGAAGAATTCCTGAACAAGGCGCTTGACATAAGGGAGCGCAGAATTCCCGTATACTCGTTCGACAAAGAAGGGAACATGTCCTTCGGGATCGCAGATTACACAGATTTCCCGGGAATGAAATACGATCCGGAGATAGGTATATTCGGAATGGACGTAAGTGTCGTTCTCAGAAGAGCGGGGAACCGTGTGACACAGCGCTCGATACTCAGAAGGCGCCTTCCCAAAGGTCACAGGATGGACCGCGGCGAAGCGATAGAGTTCATGAGGAACGGGTTCAGCGTAGAGGTGGTCGAATGAAGCCGAAGAAAGAGTTCGGAAGGATCAAAGGCTGCACAAGGTGCGGCCGCAGAAGAGGGATCATCAGAAGATACGGGATGCATCTTTGCCGCCAGTGCTTCAGAGATATGGCACCCGAACTGGGGTTCAAGAAGTATTCGTGAGGTGATACAAGATGCAAATCGATCCATTAAATGATGCGATGTCCGTGATGAAGAATGCCTCTTCCATAGGAAAGAGCGAGTGTTCCGTGAGTCCCTCGTCAAAACTTATAGGCCGTGTGCTTAAAGTGATGCAGGACCACGGGTACATAGACCAATTCGAATACATCGAGGACGGCCGCGCGGGGAAGTTCCGCGTGGCAATGAAAGGAGCGATCAATAACTGCGGCGTAATAAAGCCCAGATATTCGGTCAAAGTGAACGATCTTGAAAAATTTGAAGCAAGATTCTTGCCGGCGCAGGACTTCGGTGTCCTGATAATTAGCACAACGGAAGGTGTGATAACACATACCCGCGCTAAGGAACTGGGCATCGGCGGAAAGCTTCTGGCATATGTATATTGAGGGAAACAGATGACAATAGCAGGGAAAATCGAAAGCACCATCGCCATCCCCGGCGGTGTTTCCGTCTCAACGGACGGGAACATTCTGAAGGTCAAAGGACCGAAGGGTGAACTGAGCAGAAACTTCGCGCACCCCCGCGTAAAGATAGTCATCGGAGAAGGAAAGGTGACGGTCATCAGCGAATATCCCAGGATAAAGGAAAAAGCGATGGTCGGTACCTATCTGGCGCACCTGAGGAACATGTTCCGCGGTGTTACGGAAGGTTACACATACCACATGAAAGTGGTATTCTCACACTTCCCGATGAAGGTTGCCGTCAAAGGCACGCAAGTGCAGATAGACAACTACATGGGCGGAAAGGACCCGAGACTGGCGGACATCGTCGGCCAGACGACCGTGAAGGTGAACGGCGCCGATATAACGATATCGGGAAATGACATAGAGGCGTGCGGACAGACCGCAGCGAACATCGAGAAAGCAACCTCGAGAAGAGGATTTGACAGAAGGATATTCCAAGACGGGATATACATTACCGAAAGGTCGCACAAGGTGAGAGAATGAGCGTCAAAGCATTGAAAGAACTTCCGGGAATAAAGGAAGAGCACATGCCGCAACTCGCTGAGATGGGAATAAAGAGCGTTGCCGATATGAAGAAGGCGCTCAGCGACGAAGCGAAGGTCAAGGAAATGGTCAAGGCGCTCTCGGGCGTCGGTCCCAAGACCGTCGACAAATGGAAAGCAGATCTTGAAGGCATCGACGCGGAAAAAGAGGTAAAGGAACAGCCTGTTGCGAAACCGGTCATCACGGAAACGGATGAATACGAAGTGAAGGCGAAACCGGAACTGAGTGACGAGACAGAGGACGCACTCGCGAAGAGGGCGCTCATAAACGGCAAAAGACCGGCATTCAAGAGACAGGAATGGTTCAGATACCCGAAACTGGGAGAGAAATGGAGACGCCCCAAAGGATTGCATTCGAAGATGAAAAGGAACCTTAAACGCAGACCCCCGGTCGTAGACATCGGATTCAGAGGTCCTGCGTTGGCAAGAGGACTGCACCCGTCGGGATTCGAGGAGAAGCTTGTGTTCACGGTCGATGAACTGAACGGCGTCGATCCGAAGACGCAGGCGGTACGCATCGGTGCGTCCGTAGGAACGAAGAAAAGGATACAGATAGAGGACAAGGCCTTTGAATTAGGGATAAGAGTTCTCAACAGGATGGTGTGAACATGGATCTCAGCAATCAGAGAAGAATGGCGGCGGAGGTCCTCAAATGCGGTGAGAACCGTGTTTGGATAGATCCCGAAAGAGCGGAAGAGGCGGCAGAGTGCATAACACGCGCTGACGTGAGAACGGCAGTTGCATCCGGCCTCATTGCGGCGAAGCCGAAGAAAGGTATATCCAAGGCAAGGGTAAGATACAACCTTAACCAGAAGGCGAAAGGCAAACGCAAAGGTCCCGGAAGCAGAAAAGGTACCGACAACGCACGTGTCCCTGATAAAAGAAGGTGGATATCCATCATCAGGCCGATACGCGACGAACTGAAGAAATTAAGGGACGAAGGAAAGATAACACCTTCCGTTTATCGTATATACTACCGTAAGGCAAAGGGCGGCGCATACAAGAGCCGCAGGAACATCAGGCAGCATATGATATCCGAAGGACATTTGAAGGAGGAGATCTGATGGCGACAGGACCCAGATACAAGGTACCGTTCCGAAGAAGAAGAGAGAACCGGACGGACTACTACATAAGAAAGAAACTGCTGTCAAGCGGCGAGATGAGGGCGGTCGTAAGAAGATCGTCCAAGAATGTGAACATACAGTTCGCAAAATTCGGGATGGAAGGCGATTCCATAGCGGTATCGACAACATCCATGGAACTGAAAGCACTGGGATGGGAGCATTCATGCTCGAACATACCGGCCGCATATCTCACAGGATATCTGGCAGGCAAGAAGGCAGTGAAAGCAGGCATTGAGTATGCGGTACTGGACATAGGCATGCAGACACCCTCCAAAGGTGCTGTGCTGTTCGCCGCGGCGGCAGGAATGATCGACGCAGGCGTCGAGATACCGCATGGTGACGTACTTCCGTCAGAGGAAAGACTCAACGGTGCGCATATCAGCGATATCATCGCAGGATCCGCGGAAGCGGTGAAGGCGGCCATCGACGGGAAACCGAAAGCGGTCGCGGCAAAAGCAAAGAAGGCGGAAGCACCCGCAGAAGAAAAGAAACCTGCGAAAGCAAAGAAAGCAGAACCTGCTGCGGAGAAGACCGTAAAGGCAAAGCCTGCGGAAGTTGCGGAAAAGAAGCCAGCGAAAGCAAAGAA
>Ga0123356_10003462_pt1 | contig 16516 bp, 11 predicted proteins | sample TergutEmb28metaG_2_FD_92546 | JGI IMG/M metagenome (GOLD analysis project Ga0123356, IMG submission 92546) | Embiratermes neotenicus P3 segment gut microbial communities from Petit-Saut dam, French Guiana - Emb289 P3 | ecosystem: Host-associated > Arthropoda: Insects > Digestive system > Gut ...
ATGAATGAAATAGCTAATATTTGTGAGAGAGTTGGAGCAGATATCAATCAAGTTCGCTTAGGTATTGGAAGTGATAACAGAATAGGTTACAGCTTTTTATATGCTGGTTGCGGATATGGTGGAAGTTGTTTTCCAAAAGATGTAAGTGCACTTATAAAAACTGGTGAACAAGTAGGATACACTCCTAAAATTTTAAATGAAGTAGAAAACATTAACAAAAGACAAAAGAAAGTACTAGTTAATAAAATAAAAAAGAGATTTGGAGAAAATCTTTCAGGTCTTAACTTTTGTCTTTGGGGATTGTCTTTTAAACCAGGAACAGATGATATGAGAGAAGCTCCATCTCAGATTATAATAAAAGAATTAACTAAAATCGGTGCAAATATAAAAGCTTATGATCCTAAAGCTATAGAAGAAGCTAAAAATATATTTAAAAATAATAATAAAATAAATGATAATATTGAATTTTTTGATAATAAATATGATGCTTTAGATAAATGTGATGCATTGATAATTGTAACTGAATGGAATGAATTTAGAAGCCCAGATTTTAGTGAAATTTCTAAAAGAATGAATAATAAAATTATTTTTGATGGTAGAAATCAATTTGACAAAGATGTATTAGATAATATTGGATTTGAATATTATCAAATAGGAGTAGGATTAATATAAATATTACTAAAAAAACTCTTTTTATTAATATGGTGAAGATAAAATGAAAATTTTGATAACTGGACATAAAGGAATGTTAGGTTCAGATTTAGTTGATATATTAGAAAATGAAAGTCAACATGAGTTAATATTAGCAGATATTGAAGAGTTGGATATAACCAATCTTGAAAAAGTTAAAAAAATGATCAACCAAGAAAAACCAGAAATTGTAATGAATATGGCTGCTTATACTGATGTTGATGGGTGTGAAACAAGCCGTGAACTTGCTTATAATGTTAATGCAATAGGTCCTAAAAATTTAGCTATAGCTTCAAATGAAATTGGCACTAAGCTTTTACATATTAGTACTGATTATGTTTTTCCAGGTAACAGCATAAAGCCTTACAATGAAGATGATAAGACAGGCCCTCAAAGTTATTATGGTGTAACAAAGTTAGAAGCAGAGAAATTTATCAAAGACAGTATGGAAAACTATTTTATTGTTAGAACCGCATGGCTGTATGGAATAAATGGAAAGAATTTTGTTAAAACTATGCTAAATTTAGCTAAAAATAATACTGAAATTACAGTTGTTAATGATCAAAGAGGTTCACCTACTTTTACTGTTGATTTAGCTAATGCAATTGTAGAACTTGTAAAAACTGATAAATATGGAATTTATCATGTAACTAATAGTGATGAATGTAGCTGGTATGAATTTGCAAAGGATATATTTGAATTAGCTAATGTAGAGATAGAAGTTAAACCTGTAACAACTGCCGAATATCCAACACCAGCTAAAAGGCCTCAATATTCAGCACTTTCCCATGAAAAATGGAATAGTTCTGGATTTAAACCATTAAGAAATTTTAAAAAGGCTCTTAAAGAATATTTAGAACTTGAGTTAGCTAATGAATAGCATTTAATTATTTACTTAATTGATACTATCAAAAATGTTAACTCTTGGAACATATTGAGTCATGAAAAAATACTTGACACTCTTCAAAAATTTCGAAACATCTCTTGAAAAAATTCACGTAATTTTTCCATTATATTTCTTAAGGTTATTCAGTATATGGGAATTTTTTGTGTATTTTTTCCCTTATTTTTCCTAATGTTGTTTGTTATATGGGAATTTTTTGTGTATTTTTTCCTATATTTTTTCTAAGTTTAGATAAATATAAAAAGGCTTTAGTAAATATATAATAATGAAACTATTGGTTTAACAGCTTTGAAATAAAAATTATTATAGAATAAATAAGATCTGTGATAAAATGAGAGAAATTCCTTTAATAGAAACCCCCTTTCAACCAGACAAGGACTAATAAATAAGAAATATAAAAATTATAGGGGATTTGGCATGGTAAATGAACATGAAATCATTGAAAGTATATTGTATAAAGGACAGGAAGGAGCTGTCATAGCAGAGTTTTTAGTAGATAAAAGAAATCAGACTTTTTGGGCAAGTCAACAAACAGTTGCAGAGATTTTTGAAACAAGTCCTTCAAATATTAGTAAGCACATGACCAATATTTTTCAAGAAGGGGAATTAAATGAAAATGAAGTCAGCATATCATCTAAAAAACTATTTGAAGGGCATGAAGAATTTATTGAGAAATCCTCAATAAATTCTAAAAAAGCTGGAAGACCTCCAAAATGGTATAATTTAGATGCAATCATAGCATCAGGATACAGAGTCAATTCTAAAAAAGCAACAGAGTTTAGAATATGGGCCACTGAGATCATAAAACAATATATGGTGAAAGGGTTTGTTCTTGATAAGGAATTATTAAAAAATGGTACTCGTTTTGGTGAAGATTATTTTGATGAATTACTTGAAGACATCAAAGAGATAAGAGTATCTGAAAGAAGAACTTACCAGAAAATAACAGATATTTATGCAACAAGCCATGACTATGAACCTAATGCAAAAATCTCTAAAGAATTTTTTGCCACAGTACAAAACAAACTACATCATGCCGTAACTGGAAAAACTGCATCAGAATTGATAGCTGATAGAATTGACCCAAAAAAACCTAACATGGGACTCATAACATGGGATAAAGCACCGGATGGAAAAATAAGAGAAAAAGATGTTATAACTGCAAAAAATGTTTTAAACAAAGACGAAATAGGGGAACTACAGAATATAACTAATATGTTATTAGATTTTGCTGAAAACCAAGCTAGAAGACATAATCCTATGAGTATGAAAAATTGGGTTGAAGGAGTGGATAGTTTCTTAAACTTCTATAAATATCCAGTTCTTGATGGAAAAGGAAAAATTAGTAGGGAAAAAGCTGATGAAATGGCAAAAGAGGCTTATAAAAAATATAGACCAATTCAAGATAAATTATATAAATCTGATTATGATAAGTTTGAGGAAAATGAAGTAATAAAAAAAATAAATCATACATAAGTTAACATTTTCATTATGTGTTATTTTGATGTAAAAATTTAGCTTCTTACAACTTTATTGAATTATTGGAATTTTAGTGTTAATTAATTATTTCACTATTTAATTGATTCATTGGAGAATGAAAACATCATTTGTTACAGTAAGAGGCAAGATTTGACACTTTTGAATTAGCTAATAATTTTACAAATTATAAGAATATCTAAGAAAATAATTAAGAGGCTATAAAATGAAAGGAATTGTACTAGCAGGAGGATCTGGGACTCGTTTATATCCCATTACAAAAGCTGTGTCTAAACAGCTATTACCATTATATGATAAACCAATGATTTATTATCCTATATCTGTTTTAATGCTTGCAGGGATTAAGGAAATACTGATTATATCCACACCTTATGACTTACCTCAATATGAAAAATTGCTTGGGGATGGAAGTGATTTAGGAATATCATTTAGCTATGCTGTTCAAGAAAATCCTAATGGATTAGCTGAAGCTTTTATTGTAGGAGAGGACTTTATAGGAAATGATAAAGTAGCTCTAGTTTTGGGAGATAATGTATTTTATGGCCATAGATTAACTGAAATATTGGAACACGCTACTAATCTTGATGAAGGTGCAGTCATATTTGGATATTATACTAACAATCCAGAAGCTTTTGGTGTTGTTGAATTTGACGGTGATGGAAATGTACTTTCTATTGAAGAAAAGCCCGAAAATCCAAAATCGAATTACATTGTTCCGGGTCTATATTTCTATGATAATAATGTGATTAAAATAGCTAAAAATGTTAAACCTTCAGATAGGGGAGAACTAGAAATAACTTCGATCAATGAAGAATATTTAAAACGAAATAAACTTAAAGTTGAACTTTTAGGAAGAGGAATGGCTTGGTTGGATACAGGAACTCATATGGGCTTATTAGAAGCAGCTAACTTCATTGAAACAGTTCAAAAAAGGCAAGGTTTATATATTGCTTGTTTAGAAGAAATAGCTTATTATAAAAAATACATTGATAGGGATAAACTTATTGAAATAGCTAATTCTCTTAAAAAAACAGATTATGGAGAATATTTGCTTAAATTAGCTAAATAAACATTATTTTAAGTTTTATTAATATAAAACACCAATTTGCCGAGTTTAACTGTGTGAATATATTTGTTAATTCTGATACTGTTGATGATTTTGCTTTTGTTAATTTCACTTTAGTAAATTTTCATATAGTGGTTTCATAAATTTTATAATTGGTTTAGGAAGTATTTTCTTTAATATTCTTTTTGTTTTAGATAGTTTTTTTTGTTTTAGGTATTTTTTTCTCTTTTTCTTTAATTTTTTTCTAGCTATCTCTTCACTAACATTAACTGCAACTTTTTCTGCTTTAGCCATATTTTCAGGGTCTTTTTTTAGAAAATACTCATATAAAGGATAAACTAAACTTTTATATTTCCTACGGATTAGATATTCAAAGTAGTCTGGTTTATGTTTAAGATAATAATCAACATCAAAGACTTCTCGATAATTATCCAGTACTCCTAGCATATCAAATTCCATTAAAGATCTTTTACATTTCCAGCAAACACTACAATTATAATCTTCTTTAGTGCAGGTTCTCAAATATTTTTGAACAAGTTCCTCATCTGATATTGCTAATATCTTTTCATGTCTAGTTACATCCATCCCCTCAACAAATACTCTCAAATCTGGTGTTGAAAAACTGTATGCAAGTAATAATAAATAATTGTCAGCACTCCAACCTGGACTTTGTTCTATAGTAAATTTTGATAAATCATCTGAAGTTGAATAATAGTATGCTTTCATTAATTTCCGCATTGCATAAACTGCCCCTAAAAAAAAGTATACATGAGCTTGGCCATGGGGAATTTTCCATAAAGTGTAAAGGTTTGTAACAATAAAAGTATTAGGAATATTCAATTCTTTTGCAACTTTTGTTATCTCTTCCATATGTGTGCTACGTTTTTTAAGGGTGTAAGGACCTTTCATATTCAGTAAATGAGTTAATTTAAGGTTCTTATATTCAGAATCTTTATTTTTAAATATTGTGTAAAAACTATCTACTCCAAGAGAAATACCGGTTGCTACTTCATTGCCTCTGATTGGATTATTTTCAGTTGGTCCATGGACTCTCATCAATTTGTATTTATTAGGAGCAGATGATAAAGTCGGTACTAAAACCTCATTTATATTATGAAGTAAGTCTTCAGTAACTGGAACATCACAATAGATATCTTGCCCAGCAAGCATTGCAAGTGGAAGAATTGAAATAACAAAAGCATCTGATCGCTCATCACACAAATACTTACCATATTCTTTATCTACTTCATAATATAAAGTTTTTATCTCACCATTATCTTTAATATCACAAGAAAGTCTTACTCTGTCATCTGGCATATCATTAATAACTGGTTTAGATAAAACTAAACTTTTACTTTTATTTAAAGGTATTCCATTCATTATTATTTCATCTCTAGCATTGTAAATTTATTTCGTGTAAAGGCCATGAACATTATATTACTTTCCATTCCCTTCAATTTCATTCAAAGCTTTCTTAAAAGCATCTACAACTCCTATTTTATCTTTATTTATCATTTCAAATAGTTTATCTCGTTGAATTGGGAGTTCTGGAGGTTTTCTATGATTTTTAGCATACATTTGATTAATTGTTTGCTCCTGTGAGTATACATCCATATTTTCAAAAAGGGATTGACCTTTAGGTGTATTTATTTTTACACAAGAAATTCCATTATCTGCATCATTTTCCATAATGAGTTCTTTGCCTCCTATAAAGTCCCCAAATGTAATATCTGAAATACCATTATTACCAGAATACAAACAATCATAACATGAACGTTTTAACATGAGATTTTTTAAATAAGTTCTCATGTACAAATCTTCTTGTGAATCCAATAGTTCTATTTCACCATTTTCATAAACATATTCAACACTTTTAGATTCTTGGGGAGCTTTTGGGGAGCAAAATTGAAAATGTTTTAAAGGACTGTCTTTTTGTTTCTCTGAAAGATATTTTTCTAAAATCATAGGAGAATTTGTGCCATTACAAATGATGTCTACACAGTACAAGTTGTCATAAGATTTACCAAGATAATTCAACAAGCCTGAAATTTTACATGGAGTTCCAGTAAATAAAACTTTCCGACCAGTTTCTAATACATTTTTAGTTTTAATGTATATATCATTGTCCATTGCTTCAACATATTTAGAATACCTAAACTCTGAACAACCTTCTTCTGTTTCTGTAATATCATATAGGGCTTCCCATTTTTCATTAAATCTTACTCCAACAACAGATCCTGCCTGTTTTAAAATATAATCAGCCATAGCAGCATACATTCCTCCACTGGAACTATTTTCCCGATCTTTTTCATTTTTATTATAGGTAAGACAGATTTTTCTTGGGTTTGAATAGAGTAATTTCTTGTTATTGTGTGGACATACTTTATTACATGATTTACAATCAGTACATTTATTTTTATCAATTTCTGGGAAATAAAAACCTTCATTATCTTGAACCATTGTTATGGCTTTTTCTGGGCATGTTTTTTCACATACAGTACAACCAGTGCAACTATATTTATCTTTGATTGATAAATAATCACAATTTAAGGTTTCATATTCTTCAACATAATTTTCTGCATTTTTCAGTGCATTTTTCAGGAATTTCATTGATTTATCTACAATTTTTTCCCGTATTTCATTAACTAAAACATAATCTATATCTTTTGCAATCCTTTTACCATTTCTATCAAAGGCATTCATTGTTTTTCTATATTCCAAATTAAAAGTTTCCATTAATGAATCCAATTTTAATCCACGTTTCCCACTGAAAAATTGTTTTTCTAAAATAACTGATAAACAAATCCCATGGAATGAATTAGTAAATACATAATCTGCATTGTCAATATACCCAATCCATTCTTCAACTCCCACATTATAAATCACAGAATGCCTTGAATAACCAATTTGTTCTTTATTGGTATGAAACTCACTTAACTCGATTAAATCTAAATTATGTTCTTCTGCGAATTTTGCAGCTAATGAAACTAGTTCATATGAATTTGACATAGCAAGATAAACCAAAACATATCCTTTTCTATTTGGGTTAATCAAAAGTTTCTTGTAATAATCTTTATCCATTAAAAAAGTAGGATCAATTACTACTTCAGCATTAATATCTGAGATAGAGGAAATAAAATTAGCAAGATCTCTTTCTCGCACGGAAATTTCATCGATATTCTTTATATAATCAAGAAATTCCTCTTGTATTGCTTTTGCTTGATATTTACTTGGTCCTCGACTAGTAGAATAGGCAATTTTATATGCATTTTCCATAGCGTGGCAATTAAGGAAAAATCCTTTGTCGAAGCCCAATCTTCTGTAATTCTTCCAAATTACATCTGTTACTGCAATATAACAATTAATATCCTCAGCGTTTGAGATTTGATCTAAAGAAATCGCTGTATATGTATTTTTTGTGAGATTGTAATTTTTGTTAACAAATTCTTGGAATTTATCAAATCGCTCAATTCTTTGATAAAACATCTCTGTCCACATTTTTATTGCTTCTTGATGTTTTTTACTATTATTATTAGATTTCAATAGTCTTATCAATGGGAACCGCAAATCTTCATTTTTATTATGATAATGTTGATAGTAATCAACAACTATACTTTCATAACCTAATCCATTTAACACTTCTGAAAAAGCAAATGTATGTAATGCACAAGCTAAATTTAAACTTTTTGAGTTAGTATTAATAGAAACAAGTCCTATCTTCAATGAAGATTTTGATGAATCTAGTCTCTTATATTTCCTTTTAATTCTCCTAACCCTTGCTAAATTAACTTTTTTCCCCATAACCTTATTTTTCAATGTTTTTTTACTTTTTTTTCTAGTTTTTATTTTTTTTCTATAATAAACTTTAGCTGATTCTGGTAATATTTTCTTTAATATTTCCTTCATTAATTTTTTTGTTTTTTCCATGGGAAAATTCTCCTCTTGTATTTCCTCTTATTACAGCATTGAAAACATCAAAAATTTATCAACATAATGTGAAATTTTTGGCTTTGAATTTTAAAAAATATTATTATGTGCAAATCAAATTTTTATTAAAATGACTATTATCAGTAGTTCGTAAAATATTTTTATATTATCAACTATTTATAAATTAATTTTTTCATGGTATTAATAATCAGATAATCTTAATATTTGATGCTTATTTTTGAATTTTTTTGAAAATTTTTTTAAGAAAATAAAAATTTTAAATTTAATATTTTTTTTAAATTAATATTTAAATTTTTCAATCATTAACTTTTCAATCATTAATAGTATTAATAAGGCAATATTTATAAATATATTGAAAAGAAGTACATTAGTGTACTATTCTATTAGATTTTTTAATATGATAAAATTTCTAAACCTACATTTAAGTATTAAATCTAAATATTTAAATAACCATTATTATTAAATATATTAAAATTCATAGTTTATATATAAAATTCATATTGTATTTAACACTTTAATATAATATATTGGATTTATTCTGGGTGTGTTATAGTTCAAACAATTCAAATCACTAACTTACGTCTTAAAGATAATCTATTGACCATAAGTTTAGAGCTTAAATTTAAAAGTGAAGAAAATCATACTCCAAGATTACAAATTATTTTTGATAATGGCTTGGAAACTAGGAGATTTTCATTTAGTAACCTTGCTTTTAATAAAGATTTTAATAATGAATATTTTGTTTCAGCTTCTATAATTTTACAATTGCAGCATGTTTTCTGGAATAAAGATGTTGTTGAAGATATTAATGTTGATTTTAGCTTATTATTTGGGGATAAATTTATTGAAGATTTTTCAGCTGTAAAAACAAGTGCCTTTATTAATCAAAGTGATAATTATATTGTTGATGTAATCCATGATCATGAATTGGGTGATGATATTGAATTAGCTAACAATTCTAATGCTAAATTAGTTTTTAAAGCTGATTTAAATAAATTAGGAGAAATCGTTGATAATAGAAAAAGGTATTCTATTTTATCATCAGCAAATAACTTTTTTTTATCTTTATTAGCTATAGCTTCATTTCCTTTCTTTTTAATAGATGGGTTTTTAGCATCTAGAGGATTAGTAGAAAAATCACCTTACTATTTAAAAGGAGATTCTACTCTTAAATCAATTTTATTTCATGTTAATTGGAGGACTAATCAGTTCGCTCAATTTATTTATGGTAGGAGAACTTTAAATATTTCATTTATGAAATTTTTTTACTTTTTTGCAAAGTTTAGGAAAGTTCAAAATAATAAAATAGCTTTTCTCTCAGAAAGAAGAGATGATTTAGCTGGAAATTTTGAATTTGTTTATGATATTTTAAAAAATGAGAAAAGTGTAGATAATGAGTTTACATCAGATAATAATGGAGATAAAAAGTTTATATCTGATAATAGTGGAAATAAAAAGAATGTATCTGATATAAATGAAGATTATAAAGATTTAAAATTAGTGAAATTTTTGAAAAACAAGCCAATTAGGTCTTTGGGATTTTTTGAAATGATTGAGTTTGCTAATTTAATAGCTACATCAAAAATTATTCTTTTAGATGATTTTTATCCAAATATACATAATTTTAATTTAAAAGATGAAACTGAATTGATTCAACTATGGCATGCTGTTGGAGCTTTTAAAACATTTGGATTTTCAAGACTTGATAAACCTGGAGGAACACCTCAAAAATCCCCTAATCACCGTAATTATGATTGTGCAATCGTCAGTTCTGATGAAATTAGAAGATTTTATAGTGAAGGATTTGGTATATCTTATGATAAAGTCATAGCTACTGGAATTCCAAGAACAGATATCTTTTTTGATGAAAAATATAAAATAAACATAAGAAAAAAACTGTATAAAAAGTACCCATTTTTAGAGGATAAAAAAGTTATTTCATTTATTCCTACATTTAGAGGAGAAGGTAAAGAAGATGCTTTTTATCCACTAGATAAATTTAATGTTGAAAAACTTTTCGACTGTTTAAATAATCCTGATGATTATTTTTTGATTATAAAACACCATCCTTTTGTTAAAAATAGGATGAAAATTCCTGAAAAATATAAGGATCATGCAATTGACTTATCTAATGAATCAGAAGTTAATGAACTGTTATTTATTACAGATATCATGATTACAGATTATTCTTCAGTAATATTTGAAGCAGCTCTTTTAGACATATCTATGTTATTATATGCTTATGATTTAGAAGAATATATTAAAGAAAGAGGGTTCTATTATGACTATGATTTTTTAGTACCTGGAAAAATAATTTCTTCTTTTGAAAGAATAGCTGAATCTATCAATAATAATGATTTTGAAGAGTATAAGTTAGATACATTTAAAAATAAATTTTTCGATGATTTAGATGGTAAATCATCACAAAGAGTTGTAGATTTGATTTTCAAAGAAAGGTCTAATGATAAAAATAAATAACTATTAATTTTTGTCTAATAATTCATTCTCAGTATTATAAATTATAACATTAGCAATCAATACTCAGTATTATAAATTACAACACTAGTAATCAATACTCAGTATTATAAATTATAAAATTATTAATAAATATTACATTTATAACTATTTTTATTGATAAATTTTATTATGTATTAGTTTATTATATATTAATTAAATAAATATAGATGATTTACAGTATAATAAATATATAATAACTTTAGAACAATATTTAATTTATATAACAAATATTTATTTTAGTATAAATATTTGCAAATTTTATATTATTAAATTTTAATATTCAGTATATTTATATTGTTTAATATTTGGTCACATTTTAATATTTTTAAATAGAATTTAAAGAAGATAACATGATATTTGCAGCTATTTTAGCAGGTGGAATTGGTACTAGGATGGGAAATGTGGAGAAGCCTAAACAATTCATTTCATTAGGTGATAAACCAATTTTAATACATACTATAGAAAAATTTTACATAAATGAGAAATTTGAAGAAATAATTGTATTATGCCCAGAACAATGGATTAGTCATACAGAAGATATTATTTTGAAATTTATTCCTAATCCTAAAAAAATTAAGGTCATTTCTGGAGGGAAACTTCGTAATGATACGATAATGAATGCTATTGAATATATTGGGAGTAATTATAACTTAACTGATGAAGATATAATTGTTACTCATGATTCTGTTAGGCCAGTTATTACTCATAGAATAATAGAAGATAATATAAAGTATGCCAAAGAATGTGGGGCATGTAATACTGTAATTCCTGCAACCGACACGATTGTAGAGAGTAAAGATGGAAATTACATTAGTAGTGTTCCTAATAGAGAACTTATGTATCAAGGCCAAACTCCTCAGTCTTTCAAGATTATTAAGCTAAAAGAACTTTATAATAAGGTTCCTGATGAAGAAAAAGAAATATTGACTGATGCATGTAAAATATTTTCTATTAATAATGAAAAGGTATTTCTTGTTAGAGGGGAAGTTTCTAATATTAAAATCACATATCCTCATGATTTAAAAATAGTTAGTTCAATTTTAAGAGGGGGATAATCTTTGACATTCAAATTTGCACCTTTAACCTTCAAATTCACATCTTTCACATTTAAATTAGCATTTTCAACGTTTAAATTACTCTTTTCAACATTTAAATTAGTATCTTAAGATTCAACTTAACAGAATAGTGAATTAATTAAATTAGTAAAATATTGAATTAAATATTAGGTAAAACATGATTAACACTGTTTACAGATTGATTTCTCCAAAACTCATTGAAGAGTTCTATGATGAAGTAGATTTAGAAAATAAGGTTATTGTTAGGCCTACCCATCTATCAATATGTCAAGCTGATCAAAGATACTTTAATGGAGTTAGAGATCCTGAAACCTTAGCTGAAAAGCTACCTATGGCATTGATTCATGAAGGTATTGGGGAAGTTATTAAAGATAATACTGGGAATTTTGAAATTGGGGACTTGGTAGTAATTATTCCAAATACTCCAACCGAAGAAGATGATATAATAGCTGAAAACTATTTAAGATCAAGTAAATTTAGAGCTAGTGGATTTGATGGATTTATGCAGGATTATGTTGTTTCATCTCCAGATAGGTTGGTTAAACTCCCAAATAATGTTAATAAAGAAGTAGCATCATTCACTGAGCTTATTAGTGTTAGTGTTCATGCTATTACTAGACTTTCTGAAGTTTCACATAAGAGAAAAAACACAATTGGAGTTTGGGGTGATGGAAATTTAGGATATATAACATCTATATTACTTAAAATATGTTTCCCTGACTCTAAAGTAATTGTTTTTGGAAAAAGTGGAGAAAAATTAAATTTATTTTCTTTTGCTGATGAAACTTTTAAAATTAATGAGGTTCCAGATGATTTAAAAGTAGATCATGCTTTTGAATGTGTTGGTGGAAGAGGTTCACAATCAGCTATAGATCAAATGATTGATTTGATATGTCCTGAAGGGACTATCTCTCTTTTAGGTGTTTCTGAATATCCAGTTCCAATGAATACGAGAATGATTTTAGAAAAAGGGTTATTTGTATTTGGAACAAGTAGAAGTGGTAGGAAAGACTTTATTAAAACAATCAGTATATTTGAAGAACATCCAAAAGTATTGAAATATTTAGAAAATATAATAAACGATACAATCGAAATAAAAACTTTAGATGACATTAATTTTGCCTTTGAAAGAGATTTTGCTTCTAGTTTTGGAAAAACAGTATTAATATGGAATAAATGATTATTTAAACTTTTCTTAAAAAGGATTTATAATTTATCATATAATATTAATATATAATTTATTATATAGTAATTTATTATATAACTATAATTTATTATCTAAAACTTTATTAATAATAAAAATAAATACAAATTAAAATGTAAAATTAATTTAATGTTTAATAATATTGTTTATTTACTTAATTTACACTCACATTAAGCTATTTGAAACTTGAAATTTGGCACTGTTTGGAAAAAATTTACATATATTGAATATAAATTCATGTAAACATATTAGATTCATTTAAACATATTAGTATAAATTCATATTATAAACTTAATAGAATTTTTTCATGTAGGGAATAAAAAATATCATATTACTTATTATTTATCTTGTTTACTATTTAATAATTGTTTACTCTTTATTTGCATCTGGAGATATTTAATGGTCTTTGAAACTATAACTAACAATAAATTTTTTTTAACTTTCATGAAATACAGGTATCTTCTCTATGAACTTGTTAAAAAAACTGTAAAGTTAGACTATAGAAGATCCTTTTTAGGAATATTTTGGATTTTTTTAGAACCAATTCTTTATACAATTGTCGTATCTGCGGTTTTTTCAACTCTTTTAGGTAGAGGTATTGAAAATTTTCCAGTTTATTTATTATGTGGAAAATTGACTTTTCTTTTCTTTTCAAGTGGAACAACTGCTGCTATGAATTCAATACTAAGAACGTCTATCATTAAAAGGGTATATGTTCCTAAGTATATTTATCCTTTAGCAACTGTTCTTGGAAAATATGTCACGTTTTTAATTTCACTAATTGTTTTATTTGGTCTTGCGTTTGTTACAAGTGTTGTTTTCACTTGGTATATGTTTACTACAATACTCCCATTTATCCTACTGTTTTTCTTAACATTAGGGGTGGGATTAACACTTTCTACTATTGTTATATTCATTAGGGATGTTAAACAATTGTGGAGTGTCTTTACAAGTTTGTTAATGTGGTGTAGTGCGGTTTTTTATGATGCAAATATTGTTCCAGAACAATATAGGTTTATATTAGATTATAATCCAATTTTTCACATAATTGACATGATTCGAAAACCCATTTTGTATGGTCAATCATATGATCCAAACCAAGTATTTTTTGTTCTTGGAGTAACTATATTTTTCCTAGTATTGGGGATATTTCTTTTATTTAAATATCAAGATAAATTTATACTTTATATGCAATGATTTTTTTATGTTAGGGAATGATTTTTAGGTGAAAATTTGAGTGAAAAAGTTATTGAAGTAGAAGATATTTCAGTAAGATTCAATTTAAAAAAACAAAGAAAACTTAGTTTGAAAGAGTTTTTTCAAAATCTTAAAAATAAAGAACTCATGTTTCAGGAATTTTGGGCTCTTCAAAATATTACTCTGGATGTTGAAAAAGGAGATAGGCTAGGTATTTTAGGATTAAATGGAGCTGGAAAAAGTACACTACTTAAAATAATAGCTGGAATAATGAAACCTAGTAAAGGATCAATAAAAACTAAAGGAAGAATAGTTCCATTATTAGAATTAAGTACAGGATTTAATAGAAATTATACTGCTCGAGAAAATATATTTCTTAGGGGCGCAACACTGGGGTTTTCTACAAAATACATGGAAGAAAGATTTGATGAAATAGTTGATTTTGCTGAAATTAGAAAATTTTTAAATGTTCCTGTTTCAAATTATTCCTCTGGAATGAGAGCTAGATTAGGATTTTCAATTTCTACAATGGTGGATCCAGATATTCTTATATTAGATGAAGTTCTCTCAGTTGGGGATGCTAAATTCAGGAAAAAAAGCTTTAAAAAAATGATGAACCTAATTGAAAACAAAGATACTACAGTTTTATTTGTTTCCCATTCAATAAGACAAGTAGAAAGGCTTTGTAATAAAGCAATTCTTTTAGAAAATGGAAAAATGACAATGAATGGGGATGCTAATGAAATAATAGAACGATATAAGGAAATAACAGACAAATAACTCTTGAATTGATTGAGTTCAAAATTCTTGATTTGATTGGATTCAAGTTTAAATTATTGTTTTAAAAAATTTAAATCACTGTTTAAAAAATATTAATATTTAAAGGTTGTTTAATGAATTATATGTATAAGTTTTTTGCTAAGATATTTAATTTTTTTGAGCTTTTTTCATTTAATAAAGTTAATGTTACTTTTATCATAGATGAAATTTCTTTTGATTCTAGCTTGCAATATATTAAAAAAGAATTAGATAAAACTGGACACTTTAGTTACAACTATATATATAAAGATAAATATTCTTTCAATAATTTAGATTCATTTAAAGAAAAATTTTTAAAATTTTTCAATTTACTAGACTTACTTTTTATAAAAACATTTAGGTTAGCTAGATCCAAGTATATTTTTTTAGATGATAATTTTTTCCCAATGGCATACATGAATTTTGATGAAAGTTCGACTGTTATACAGCTGTGGCATGCTTCTGGAGCTTTTAAAAAGTTTGGATTTGATGTAGTGGATGATGAAAATATCAAGAATTTAATAGAACTTTCTGGTTCTAAACTTGATTATTTAGTAATTAGCTCTAATAAACTTTCAAAAATTTATAAAGAAGCTTTTAGAGTTGAAGATAATAAGATATTAGCACTTGGAACTCCAAAAACTGATTATTATTTTGACAAGAAAAATGATAATGAGAAAAATATCAAGCAAATCAGAGAGAAATTCGAGAAAGAACATCCTGAAATTAAAGGAAAAAAGATTGTGTTATATGCTCCTACTTTCAGGGAAAATAAAAAAATGAATAGAGATATATTGCTTAATTTTGATAGTCATCTTTTTTATTCATCATTAGGGAGTGATTTTTGTTTATTTTTTAAATCTCATCCTAAATTCAAAATTTCAGAACTAGATTACTTTATAGATGTTAGTGACTATGAAAATACACACGAATTACTTTTAATTTCTGATATATTAATCACTGATTATTCGTCCATAATGATAGAATATGCAACTCTTTCTAAACCAATTATATTTTATCCCTTTGATTTTGAGTATTATATGAGCAATGAAAGAGGTTTTTATTTTGATTATGATAATGTTCCTGGCCCTATAGCTAGAAACACAGAAGATATCATTAAATTTATTGAAGAAGATAGCTTTGATTTTAAAAAGATTAAAGATTTTGTATCTAAAAATTATGATTATTTAGACAGTAATTCATCTAAACGAATTGTTGATTATATTTTAGGGACTGATAAAAATTGAATTTTACACAGTTTCTTAAATGAATTTTTATTTTAAAAATGAATATTTTCGTATTTTAAGTTAGTAAATATACATGAATGTTATATAATAGAATATATATAATAATAAATATTATTTAATAGCATATTCATTGTTGTTTAAGTTCAACTATTATAATTTAATAAATAAATCTATAATAAATCTATTATTAATAATAAACATTATTGGGAGGGATTTGTATTAGCTATATGTTTTCAATAATTATTCCAGCATACAATGCTGAGAAATATTTGTCGAATACTCTTGAGTCATTGATAAATCAATCTTATCAGAATTTTGAAGTTATTATTATTAATGATGGGTCTACTGACTCAACTCAAGCTGTAATCGATA
>Ga0123356_10003463_pt1 | contig 16514 bp, 14 predicted proteins | sample TergutEmb28metaG_2_FD_92546 | JGI IMG/M metagenome (GOLD analysis project Ga0123356, IMG submission 92546) | Embiratermes neotenicus P3 segment gut microbial communities from Petit-Saut dam, French Guiana - Emb289 P3 | ecosystem: Host-associated > Arthropoda: Insects > Digestive system > Gut ...
AAATGATTTTTCCGTTGTCTGTAAAATTAATGTAATCAGGGAAAAAGAAGCCATCCTCATCCGGTGACAAATCTCCGAAGCTCTGACGATGCAGTTCAATGCTGCTGCGATTATAAACGGAATAAAAAATTTCACCGTTTTCAGATGTAAGAATTCCGATATTATTTTCAGAAGTAAAATGAACTGCGTAAATTTGGCGTCCTGTTGCAGGAAAAGAAATTTCAATATACTCTTTATCGGTTCCGTCTTGAAGAACGGATGCCACTACAAGATAAGAAGCTTCCTGCGAACCCGGTGGTCTGAAATAATAATAAATTCGCTCGTCTTCAACGAACAATCCTTCAATTTGTCCCACTTCTGTAATTAACATATGCTCACGGGAATATACAACAGTATTGGAAATATCACCCCGTATACTGTCAACCTCGCTGCTTTGCGTGTCATTTCCGCATGACATCAAGAATAAGCATATTATAAATGAGTAAGATAAAAACAATGTTTTTTTCACGAAAAACCTCTTATATTTTCTATCATAAAGTATAAAATATAGTGTATAATAATGCAAGGAGTATGATTCTTATGTAAATATGATGTAGAGGAGATATTGATATGTGCAACGCAAGCAGTTTATATGAGCAAGCGAAAGAGCAGTATGCGGCGATTGGTGTTGATACGGAGACGGCACTAAAAATACTGGATATTATACCCGTTTCAATGCATTGCTGGCAGGGTGATGATGTTATCGGTTTTGAGGGTGGCAATGAAGTTACCGGAGGAATTCAAAGTACGGGAAATCATCCGGGTGCAGCGAAAAATGCTGATGAATTACGCAGCATGATTGAAAAAGCACTATCGGTTATACCGGGAAAAACCCGTATAAACCTGCATGCAATTTACGGTGATGTAAAAGGTGTCGAGCGTAATCAAATTGAACCCAAACATTTTGAAAAATGGGTACAGTGGGCAAAGGAGCATAGCTTATCACTGGATTTTAACCCCACACTTTTTTCACATCCGAAGTCAGCACAAGGTTTAACCCTTTCACATCCGGATAAAGCCATTCGTGATTTTTGGGTTGAGCATTGTAAACGAAGCAGGAAAATAGCCGAATATTTTACAAAGCAGCAAGGTAACCAATCTGTTGCAAATCTGTGGATTGCAGACGGGTTTAAGGACGTGCCTGCAGATACACTTACACCACGCAAACGACTTGTTGAGTCGCTTGATAATATATATTCCGAAAAGCTGGATATTATTGATGCTTTGGAAAGCAAGCTCTTTGGAATCGGAGTAGAGAGCTATACAGTCGGCAGTCATGAATTCTATATGGGCTACGCAATGAAAAACGGACTTGCTCTTTGCATGGATGCGGGTCATTATCATCCGACAGAAATGGTCAGTGCAAAAATTTCAGCAGTCTCGCTGTTTGTGGATAAAATACTCCTGCATGTTTCACGTCCTGTACGCTGGGACAGTGACCATGTTATTATGCTTGATGATGAGCTTATTGCAATCGCACGTGAAATAATCCGCGGTGAATATCACGATAGATTATACATCGGTCTTGATTTCTTTGACGGCTCGATTGACAGAGTCTCTGCGTGGACAACCGGTATGCGTAACATGCGAAAAGCACTGTTGATAGCCTTGCTTGACCCTTATAAAACACTGCAAGCAGCGGAATGGGATTTTGATTTTACAAAAAGGCTTGTAATGTCAGAGGAACTTAAAGCAATGCCATGGTCAGCGGTATGGAATGAGTACTGTGAGCGTTCAAACAAACCCGCAATAATCAATGGTTAGATGGAGGTGTTGATTTGAGCTTAGATATATTGACAAAAATGTCTAACCGTTACGGCAGCAATGAAGAATTTGTCCTTGCAGGCGGCGGGAATACGTCATTTAAAGACAACAACACTCTATATGTAAAAGGTTCAGGTGCAGCGTTATCGGAGATTAAACCGGAGCAGTTTGTTATAATGAATCTGGAGCAGCTTCTGGGAATTGTCGAGCGTGAATACTCGCAATCCAAAAGCCACTCAAAAAAAGAAGAAGAGGCTCTTTTCGATATGATGGCAGCAAGACTACCGGGGGAAGAGAATAAACGACCAAGTGTTGAGTGTGTTCTTCACGCAATGTTTCCATATAAATATGTTTTGCATGTACATCCTGCATTGATAAACGGTCTTACATGTAGTTTAAACGGAAAAAATGACTGTAACAGCATATTCGGAAATAAGGTCATTTGGATAGACCTGATAAAACCCGGTTTTACCTTGGCACAAACATGCAACAGAATATTCAAGATATATGAAAATGAAACAGGCAAATATCCGCAGATTGTTATTTTACAAAACCATGGTATTTTCGTTGCTGCTGACACGGTAGAAGAGATAGATAAGCTGATGGAGCTTGTAACGACAGGGCTGAGTGCAGTAATAAATGAGAGACCGGATTTTGAAGCCGCCGATTATGACAAGAACCTTGCAAGCTCGATAGCGTTAACACTCAAAGGATTGTACTCAAGCGACAACTCCTCAGTCGTTTTATTCTGTACAAACAAGCAGGTAAAGGAGTTTGTTGCCGGCAAAGAAGCATTCAAGCCCGTAAGTAAGCCTTTTACCCCCGACCATATTGTAAATTGCAAGGATGAACCGTTGTTTGTTGAGTCTGCTGATGATATTAGAAAAGAGTTTGAAGCTTACACATCAAAAAAAGGGTATATGCCAAAAATAGTTGCTGTAAAAGGCTTGGGCTTTTTTGCACTTAGTGAGAATCAAAAGAATGCAGAAAGAGCAAAAGCATTATTTCTTGACACAATGAAAATAGCTACATATGCAAAATCATTTGGAGGTGTTAACCCGCTTGATGAAGAGTTTACAAGCTTTATATTAAATTGGGAAGTTGAAGCATACCGCAGTAAAACATAACAAAAATAGGTTGATGGTCAAAATGACCATCAACCTATTTTTGTCTATTTTTTATTTGTTATTTAATAAATATTTCTCTGCTTCCGCACACCAAAGACAATTATTCCTGCTTACAATTTCTGCGATATGTTTTAACACAGGGTCGCTTGAGTCGGCAAATTCATCAATTGCAGTTAAAGGCATTGATATATTAGTGTATATCAGCTTTTTACCGCCGGGAATTTTCGGAAGACTTAATGTAGTATCAATAACACTGTCGAGTCCGCCAACATGTGTAATCATTGCAGCCGGGTTTATTTTACCGCTGCCCATCATGGAAAGGGATTCAAGCATGTCGCTTGTGTTACCGCCGCTTGTTCCGACAATATGTGTCGAGGCATAGTGTACATTATAGAAGTTGAATGAGGCGGAAAATGACGGGTCGGTGGGTCCTGCAAAGAAGTTTAAGCAGCCGTCTCTGCCGAGTATTCTGTCGGCTATCTCGATAAGCGGAGCGACGGGGGCATATACAAAAACGTCGTCATATCCTTTACCGTCTGTCAGTGCAAGCAGTTCATCCGAATTTCCTGTATTTATGTATACAAGCTTTACTCCGTTTTTGGAAGCCTCCTGAGTAGTCAGCACCTCTGCGGCACGACTTAGTTTTGTATCATCAATATCAGTAACAACAAGCAGTCCGGGCTTACGGTCACAATGGATTATATAATCAATTGCACCGAGTCCCATGGGACCTGCTCCCGCTAAAATCGCCATATTGCCGCCCGGGGTGATACCCATGCTATGCTCATAAACACCTGATGTTGTATGGTAGTTTGCGTGAAATGCACCAATGACGCAGCTCATAGGCTCTGCCAGCGAGGCATAAAAGAATGCATCGCCTTCGTAGTGCAATAAGCAGCCCATTTCCATCACTTCATTTGGTATAACAACATATGTTGCATTACCGCCTAAATACTGAAAAGAATATCCCGGTGCATCAAGAGAGCCTTTATAGTTCAAGGCAGGCTGTATTGAGTACTTCTGCCCCACTTTAAAGTCTTTTTGCCATTTTTTACCGACTTCAATGATTTCTCCGCTGAATTCATGCCCTATAATTGTGGGATTATCCGCCACATCGTCTGGCACGCGTTTATGGTCTGCACCCTGAATCGCTGCTTTGTAGCTCGACATACAGATACAATCGGATACAACGGATGCAAGTATTTCATCGTCACGGAGTGACGGCAGTTCAAACTCTTCTAAACGCAAATCACTTTTCCCGTATATTCTGACTGCCTTTGTTTTCATGGTAATTACTGAACCTTTCTTTTTTTGCTGTGCTTTTCTTTTGCAAGTGCCGCAAAATACTCTATACGTTCGTTTAGTACGGGTAGTTTAGCAATAGTCTGTGCTGAAAACATCCCTTTTTCCAAACCTTCCTTTGATGCAAGCTCATGCCCTATTAGTGCCCATGCGGATTCAATCAAATGCTTAAACTCGGGGGTTTCGATTTTATCGCAAATAAAGCTTTGAAGCGGCGAGTTAATGTCTTCGCCGGATATCTGGAACAAATCATTTGCTTCACATAATGATTTTATTCTTACAAGCTGCTCATCGGTGTTTCTTGCGGGCATATATGTGACCGCTCGAATTCCGATATCGGCAAGATACTTTATGAGGTCATCAAGATATGCGTCCTCAAACTTTTGTGTTCTTTTATCACCTGTGACCGAAACTCCAACATCACCAAGGTAGGCGTAGGCAGGAACAGCACCCAGTTTTTCCGCAAGTGCAATAAACTCTGTGATATGCGGCAGTTCTTCATCCGCATCAATATAAAAACTTTCGACAAGCTGACTTTTAAACAAACCAAGAAGGAAGTTTCTCGGCATTTCTCTGCCTGTCAACTGTGCAGCCAATGCATATAAAATATGTCTTTCGGTAACAGAGCCGCCAAAAGAGTATTGAGAAAGCGGCAGAACATCTGTGTTAAAATCCAAACCCAGTTCATATGGTTTAAGCATTGTATTAAGCTTCTCAACCATTTTCCAGTTGCGGACATTACGCTTTTCACGATATGGTGCCAAAAACCGTTCGGCATCGCCTAAGCTTTGACGCGGTATACCGTGCATTGCAAGGTAAGCGACAGAATCCTGGTCAGGATTATTAATTCGTCTGCCGGCAAAAGGAGTATCCTTCATACTGCAACGAAGCTCAAAGCCCACCGTTACCGGCATTGCGATAATATCTCCTGCGTCGATAAACTCCTCAGCACCGCCGACACTGTCGTGGTCCATTATACCGGTTGTAGCAAGCCCGTTAATCCAAGATAAAAAAACAGCCTTGGACGGTGAGTATGGAGAAAACGAAAAAGTCGTATGTATATGATTATTAACGTTTTTGCCTGTTATAGGCACATCCAAAGCACGTGTATCACAAAGAAGCTTTAGCTCCCGCAAAGCCTCAAGTCGTCTTTTTTTATCAGCTGCATTCAAATTTTCAAAATACTGTTCTTTTATACCCTTCATAAATAACTGCCTCCTGTTTCATGGGATTACTATTTCAACATAACTTGTCCGCCGGTTACCGGGATTGCTTGCCCTGTTTCATACTTTTGCTCAACTATATAATAAATTGCGCGGGCGACATCCGTAATAGTGCAGCCTCTTCTCATAGGCACCTTAGCTTCGTAAAATTTCCTGACATCATCTATTGTTTTTGCGCCCTCTACCTTGCCGGAGTCCAAATATTGCTTAAACAAACCGCGTTCGGGGTCAGACCAAAGGGGACCGTCCAGCAAATTGCCGGGACATATGGCATTGACTTTTATGCCGTATTCGACAAGCTCCATTGCAAAGCTTTGTGTAAGCCCGATTCCGCCAAATTTGCTGCCTGCATATGCGGAGTTTTTATTGCTGCCCTCAAGACCGGATTTTGAGTTTATTTCTATGATGTCCGTCAAATATTCGGGAGCGTATTTTCGCTGGAGCTTCATCGGCTCCGATGCATATTTTGCACAAAGAAAATATCCTGTGTAATTTACTTTTGTAACAAGCTCAAAATTCTCTTTGGTGAGGTCGCTGAGGCTTCCGGCGATTAAAATTCCGGCATTTGAAACGAGCACATCCAAGCCGCCGAATGCCAGCACTGCTTCCTGAACCATTCGCTCTACTGAGGCTTCGTCAGAAACATCAACTTGCACTGCAACTGCCGTATCCTCACCGTATTGTCTGTTAAGCTCTCCCGCACATGCAAGAGCTCCTTCGAGATTTAAATCTGCAACGGCAATGAGGGCACCCTCAGCTGCCATTGATTCGGCAATGCCTTTACCAAAACCTTGAGCACCGCCTGTTACAATTGCGATTTTCCCTGCAAGTCTGCCGCTTCTTTTGCTCTCGGTTATCTTAAACAACCCAAGCCCGACCACTGATACAACCTTAGGGGCAAAGCCGTTTGATGCTATAAAAGCAGCAAACTCGGAGTATAAATCAGCATCCTTTTCGATTGCAAGCGGAGTATCATCATTACTCCTGAAAGCACCCGGACGGGATAAGTCAACATCGGGATAAAACGAAACAGCTGCCATACCGTCATCAGAGTAAAGCATTCTCAGAACAGGGGATATTGAAGATGCGAGCACTCTAATATCTTGCATAATTACACCTTCCTAATATCGAAGCTTTGTCTGATAACAGAACGGGCTTCTTTATAATCGGATAAAACACCCATAGCAATCATTTGTGATGCAATATTACCGAGTGCAGTACCTTCTGTAGGACCCGCATAAACCGGCAGACCGCAAGCTTTGGCAGCCAACTCATTTAAGAAACTGTTGAGACTGCCGCCTCCGATAATATTTACACTGCTATATTCGGTACCTGTTAATTCTTGAAGACTTCTCATTGTTTTTGCATAAGAATCCGCTAAGCTAAGGAAAATGCTACGTGCATAATCGCCCAAGCTCTCAGGTGTTCTGCTTATACCCTCACTATCACTGCACTGCTTGCGGCATGCTTCCCGAATAGCGTCAACCATACTCTCGGGTGCTGCAAAGGATTCGTCATTTACATCAAAAATACAATCACAATCAGATAAACGTGCAAGCTCAACCAAGTCCGTGTAGCTAATCTCCTTGCCGATTTCTTTATGCACACATTGCATGAGCCAAAGACCTGCAATGTTTTTGAGGAAGCGATATCGGTAGTCGAACCCGCCCTCATTTGTGAAGTTGGCTGTGCGTGATTTTTCCGTGGTTATTGGTTCATCAATCTCCACTCCCATAAGGCTCCACGTACCGCTTGAGATATACACACTTTTATTCGATTGTGCCGGAACTGCCAAAAATGCACTTGCGGTATCATGTGACGGAGGCATAATAACCTTACTAAAATACCCGACTTCGCTGACAATCTCGGGAGTAAACCCGCCGATAACAGTTCCTGCCGGAACAATTTCCTCGAATATTTTTCGCGGGAAACCGCATCGGTCTATAATCTCATTATCCCAATCCTTTGTTCTTGCGTTTAATAAACCGCTTGTTGAAGCAATCGTATACTCGGTTTTCATAACACCACAGAGCTTATAGTGCAGATAATCGGGTATGAACAAGAGTTTTGAGGCTCTGTCTAAATATTGAGGCGTATGAATCTTAACACCCATAAGCTGATATATAGTATTAAAAAACATCTTTTGGATGCCATTTCGTGAGTATAATTCAGCCTCGGAGATAAGCACGTTAACCTCCGAATCCATATCGTCTGTCCGGTTATCTCTGTAAGCTACGGCAGGACCGATAAGATTGTGTTCATCATCCAAAAGAACAAAATCAACACCCCAAGTATCAATACCTACACTGGCAGGCTTTTTACCAAGCTCAGCACACTTTTTAAGTCCGGCAATTATTTCCGAATACAAAGCATCAATGTCCCAACAGCATTGCCCGTTTATTTGAATCATACTATTCGGGAATCTGTGGACTTCTTCAGTCAAAAGCAAACCGTTATATAGCCATCCTAAAATAAAACGCCCGCCGGAGGCTCCGATATCAATTGCCAGATGGATGCTGTTCTTCATAAATGGAGTACCTCCGCATGTATTTTTGTAGTAAATTAAGTATAATATAAAAGTAAATAATTGGCAATGCGTAGTTAATGCAAAATTTTGAGTGATTCTCGCATTAGCTTAATTGCAATGTAATGCAACTGTATGCTAGAATAATACTATAATTATCACTTACAAAGAGGTGCAATCATATGAACAATTGGGAAAATCCATTAAAGATCCACCAAAACAGAGAGCCGCAGAGAGCTTATTACCTACCTTTTTGCAGTGAAAAAGAGGCACTTGAATGTAGTAAGGATACATCGGTACGATATATATCACTAAATGGCACATGGGCTTTTAGATTTTTCGAGCGTATTGCAGATGTACCTGACTCTCTGTTTGCATCTGATTGCGATTTATCCGACTGGGATACGATACCCGTACCGTCAAATTGGCAGATGCACGGTTATGGAATACCATGGTACACAAACCTAAATTACCCGATTCCCGTAGACCCGCCGTACGTGCCCGATGAAAATGAAAACGGTATTTATGCACGTGATTTTGAATATAAGGAAGATGCGGTAAACAATGAGGTTTACATTGTTTTTGAGGGAGTAAGTTCATTTTTTAACCTGTATGTTAATGGTGAATATATCGGATTTTCACAAGGCAGTCACATGCAAAGTGAGTTCCGCCTTACAGGGAAGCTGATAAGCGGAACCAACAGGCTGACGATTCAGGTTCTCAGATGGTGCGACGGTTCATATCTTGAAGACCAGGACTTTTTCCGATTATCCGGTATTTTTCGTGATGTATATATTTTGCAACGTCCGAAGGAACATATACGGGACTTTTTCATTCAGGCGGGTGCTGACGGGTTACTAAAAATTACAGTTGATAAAAATGCAACTGTCTCTCTTTGGGATGGGAATAATTGTATTCTAACTGAAAATCTTTCAGCGGGAGCGATGGCGGACTTTATCATTCCAAACGTTAAACAATGGACATCCGAAACACCATATTTGTATAAAGCTGTTTTCTCTTGTAACGGAGAGTTTATCCCGCAAAATGTGGGATTTCGTACTATCTCTGTTTCCGAAAAATGTGAGCTTTTAGTAAATGGAGCTCCTACTTTGCTCAAAGGTGTTAACAGGCATGATACAGACCCTGAAACAGGCTACTACACGCCAATTGAACATATGCGTCGTGATCTGGAGATTATGAAACGGTATAATATAAATACAGTTCGAACAGCTCATTATCCGAACCATCCTGAATTTTACAATCTTTGCAGTGAGTACGGGTTTTATGTAATAGATGAAGCTGACTTGGAAATGCACGGTTTTTGTGAGAGTAACCGAGCCGCTGCGTACAGCTACTATGACCCCGAATGGCTGACTGACAATCCGGATTGGAAGGAAGCATTTCTTGACAGAGCAAAACGTATGGTCGAGCGGGATAAGAATAATCCATGTATCATAATGTGGTCGCTCGGCAATGAAGCGGGCTGCGGGGTCAATCATGAAGCTATGTCTGATTGGATAAAAAACCGTGACTATACAAGACTCATTCATCATGAACAAGCAGGCTCTGAGAGAATGGTAAGTCAGGTTGACGTGGTCAGTTCCATGTATGTTGATTTAGATGAGCTTGAAAAACAAGGACGTAATGAAAGTAACGATAAAAGACCGTACTTCATGTGTGAATATGCACATGCGATGGGGAATGGTCCCGGCGGGTTGGAGGATTATTGGGAGCTGTTTAACAAATATCCGCGTCTGATAGGCGGCTGTATCTGGGAATGGGCAGACCATGCGGTTATTCTTAAGGATAAAGACGGGAAATCCTACTACGGCTACGGTGGAGACTTTGGAGAGTTTCCGCATGACAGTAACTTTTGTTGTGACGGCTGTGTTATGCCTGACCGTACACCCTATCCCGCCACAAAAAATATAAAAGCGATTTATCAGGATGTTTCCGTAAAGCTGATTCGAGCCGAAGGCACAAAAGTTGAGATTGAGGTTTATAACAATCGCAGCTTTACAAAGCTTGATGGCGTTGAGTTTCACTGGAGTATATCCGAGGACGGACACGCTCGGGAAACAGGCACCTTTGAACTTATGGACTTAAAACCAAGCAGCAGACAGGTTGTGACATTGATGTTGAAGCAAGGTATACCCGAAAAAGTGAGATATGGAGCTTACCTTGATATATCTGCACGCTCAACTGAGCATAAAAAATGGGCGGACAAGGGCTTTGAAACTGCTTTTACACAACTGACGCTGCCTGCTAAAATATGCAATGATACTCAGTCGAATGAAGCTGTCGATATGTTATTGATTGCGGAAAATGATTTTGAAATAAAAATAAACAGCAGCTCGTATGACCAAGTATTTGAGTATGTGTTTGACAAAACCCGTGCTGCATTTTCATCAATCAAAAGCGGCAGCTATGAGTTTTTGGCAGAAAACACATGCTTTGGTGTTTGGCGTGCACCAACCGACAATGATATGTGGATAAAATCCGAGTGGGAATGCATAGGGAACAGGCAAAATCGGGGCACATGGTTTTTCGATATAGCAAAAACAAAGGTGTATTCAGTTGAAAGCACACAGGAAGCAGGCAGAGTGATTATAACGGCGAAAACGGCGTTGACAAGTGTATCCCGTGAGCCGCTTGTTCGCATGACTGTTACCTATGTAATAAACGCATATGGACAGATTGATGTTTCGGTTAATGCAGAGGTCAATAAACATATAGATTTGCTGCCGAGGTTCGGCTTTGAAATGGAGCTGACTTCGGGAATGGAGAATCTTGAATGGTTTGGAATGGGACCCGATGAGTGTTACGTTGATATAAAAAACCATGTTCGAATGGGTCTGCATAAATCAACGGTCACGGAGCAGTATTTTCCGTATATTAACCCTCAGGAGCATGGAAATCACATAAAAACACACAGGTTGTCTGTGAGCGATGACAATGGAAATGAGCTGTTGGTTTTGGCAAAAACTGATTTCGAGTTTTCGGCTTTGCACTATTCGGCACATGCTTTGGCTCAGGCTGCACATACATGCGACCTTGTACCAAAGGAAGAGACGTTCCTCAGAATTGATTACAAAGTAAGCGGAATCGGCACAGGGAGCTGCGGTCCTTACACGTTTGACAAGTACAGATTTTCTGAAGGAAGCTTTAGTTATGGCTTTACCGTAATCCCCATGACTAAATGATATATTCCTATATTATCAAAATAGCTTTTGTGATATCATAATAAAAAATGAAAGGCGAGGATAAAATATGAAGCGTAGTGAAATTAACAAGGCTTTAAAAGAAATGGAAGCATTTATAAATGATTACAGGTTTGCTCTCCCGCCGTTTTGTCATTTTACCCCGGATGAGTGGCAGACAAAAGGCAGTGATTATGATGAGGTAAGAGACAATATGCTCGGATGGGATATCACTGATTATGGCTTGGGTGATTTTAGCAAAACGGGCTTTTCTCTAATAACAATTCGAAACGGCAATCTTTCAATGAAAGAAAAGTATGCAAAAACATATGCTGAAAAGCTGTTGTATCTGCGTGAGGAACAATATGCTCCGCTTCATTTCCATTGGAAAAAAATGGAGGATATAATTAATCGCGGTGGCGGCAACATTCTAATTCGTGTTTACAACTCTACAAAAGACGAACAGCTTGATAAAGTAAACGATGTAGAAGTGAACATAGACGGCAGAAAAGTAATGGTACCTGCGGGAACGCAAGTTCGCTTAACTCCGGGAGAAAGTATCGCGATACAAGCATTTATGTACCACGACTTCACAGTAGAAAAGGGCACAGGAGCTGTACTGCTCGGTGAAGTCAGCGAATGTAACGATGACAATACCGACAATCGCTTTCTCGAAAGCATAGGAAGATTCCCCGCGATAGACGAAGATGAACCGCCGTATAGATTATTATGTAACGAGTACCCGAGGTTGAAGTAATAGGAGATAGTTATGTTTGATGTTGTTGCACTTGGTGAGTTGCTTATTGATTTTGCACCTGTAAGTACTGATAAAGACGGGTATCCGACGATGGCGGCGAAGCCGGGAGGTGCACCTTCTAATTTTCTTGCAGCACTTGCCAAGTATGGTGCGAAGACTGCTATGATTAGCAAGGTTGGGACTGATGCGTTCGGGAAAATGCTTGTTCATACACTAAAGGATATCGGTGTTGAGACGTCGGGGATTGTTCAGGACGATTCCGTGTTTACTACTCTTGCATTTGTTACACTGGATGAAACAGGTGACCGCTCGTTCAGCTTTGCAAGAAAACCCGGTGCAGATACTTGCTTGAGGTATGATGAGATTGATTTATCATTAATTGATAATACCAAGGTATTTCATTTCGGCACATTGAGTTTAACTAATGAGCCGGCAAAGGAAGCAACACAAAAGGCGGTTGAGTATGCTAAAAATGCAGGGAAGCTGATAAGCTTCGACCCGAATTTAAGAGAATCCTTGTGGGATGATTTAGATGATGCAAAAACGCAAATTCTCTGGGGCTTGAAGCAGGCGGATATTGTAAAAATAAGTAATGATGAGGTTGAGTTTCTTTGGGGTTGTGATGAAAAGACAGGTGCAAATAAACTGATTGATGAGTTTGACGTGAAGCTTGCTATGGTAACCAGCGGAGCAAAAGGTGCGTTGCTGCAAAATAGAAACGGTTTTGCTGCATCACCGTGCCCAAAAGTAAAATGTGTCGATACTACAGGCGGCGGGGATATTTTTGGCGGCAGTGCTGTAGGATTCATTTTAAAGCTTGGAAAACCACCTGAGGATTTAAATAAGGAAGAGCTTACCGAAATAGTGGCATTTGCAATAACGGTTGCATGTCTTTCCACTGAAAAACACGGAGGAATACCCAGCATCCCCGATGAATCGGAAGTACTGAAAACAGGCATAATTGCAGACTTCAAATACGATATAAACAAGTTCTTTCAATTAGGTTTTAAGTATGATATAGTTAACATGATAACGAGCGGATTTAGTATGTAAAAACACAGAGAAAATAATCAACAGGAGTATCAAAAATGGCTGAGAGCAAAGGATATATCAAAAGCACAGATGAAAAGGGCAGCATTAATATTTGCCAAAATGTAGTCGCTGTTATTGCGGCGTCTGCAGTAGTCGAAAATGACGGAGTTTACGGACTCTATCAGTCACCCGGCAGAGAGTTAACAACGGTCAGCGGAAAAAAAGGCATATCAAAGGGTATCAGAGTCAACATCGACGGCGATAATGTAACTGTTGATGTATATTTCATCGCAAACATCGGACATTCCGTTAACGAGGTCGGCGAATCAGTCCAAAAAGCTGTTAAGGCCGCAATCGAAGAAGCTGTCGGAGTTACTGTTAGTGCGGTTAACATCCATATTTGCGGTGTATCACTTAAAAAAGCGAAGCAATCTGTATGAAAAGGACCGTGGCGAGGGAAATAGCTGTAAGACTATGCTTTGCAATGTCGGAAAACCCGTCCGACCCAAAGGAGCTTTTATCAAAAACCTTTGAGGATGAGTATTATTGCTCACTGCAATCAGAGGACGAGTTATATAAAAGCAAACCTAACAAAAAGCAGCTTGATTATATTTCACATCTTGTCACGGGAATTTCCGAGCATTCAGCCGAGCTTGACGGATATATCGAAAAATATGCAGTGGGCTGGAAGTTTGGCAGAATATCTAGAACCGCAACAGCAATAATGAGACTTGCTATGTTTGAAGTGCTGTATATGCCCGATATTCCCGACAGAGCGGCAATAAATGAAGCGGTAGAGCTGGCCAAGCGTTATGAACCACCTGAAACGGTATCCTTCATCAACGGCATTTTGGGCAGCTTTTCACGTGGAGAGGTTGGTCATTAGGTTTTGTCCGATAAGATTTTTTCAATATCTGAGCTTAACAACTATATAAAAAACTTACTTGATGCTGATGATTCTCTCTCCGGAGTGTATGTAAAGGGTGAATTGTCAAACTACAAGACCTATCCGTCAGGGCATCATTACTTTACAATGAAGGATGCCGAAGGAACACTTAAATGTGTCATGTTTAAGGGCAGTGCAACGAAGCTGCGTTTTAAGCCTGAAAATGGGATGAGTGTTGTAGCATTCGGAAGAGTAGCGGTATATCCCAGAGACGGTGCGTATCAGCTGTATGTAAATGAGATAACCCCTGACGGAGTCGGAGATTTGTATGTTGCATATGAGCAACTAAAGGAAAAGCTCCGTAATGAAGGTCTCTTTGATGATGTTCATAAGAAAGCACTGCCGCGTTTTCCGAAAACAATCGCAGTAATTACATCATCGGCAGGAGCAGCAGTACAGGATATTATAAGAATACTGGGCAGTCGATGGTCTATGACCAAGGTGCTGATTATACCTGTACGTGTACAAGGAGTGGAAGCACCGCCGGAGATTGTAGAAGCGATAAAGTTTGCAAATGAAAACAATGTTGCAGATATTATAATTACGGGACGGGGCGGCGGCTCAATCGAGGATTTATGGGCTTTTAATGATGAGCGGGTTGCAAGAGCGATATTTGCTTCAAATATACCGGTTATCTCAGCGGTTGGTCATGAACCGGATGTGACGATTGCGGATTTTGTAGCGGATGTCAGAGCGGCAACACCGTCAAATGCAGCAGAAATCGCCGTGCCGGATAGGCTTGATGTTGTCGGATGGTTAAAATCAGCAGATATGCGTTTGCAGCAGGCAATTAACCGTGATATTAAATCCCGCAGACAACGCCTTTATGACATATCAAATAAACGTGTTCTCCAAAGTCCGAAAAGCTACATTGAAGACAGACGAGTTCAGGTTGACCGTAGCTCCGAAAAGCTTATTGCCGCAATGCAAAGGCAGGTGTTTAATAAGCGGGAAGGATTCGCGCGTCTTGCAGCTTCTTTGGATGCAATGAGTCCGCTTAAGGTACTCGGACGCGGATATTCGATTGCTTATCGTGATGATGGCAAGGTAGTTAAAACCGCTGCCGACGTTAAAGCGGGAGACCGTTTAAAAGTGCGGTTGCAAAAAGATGAAATCAGTTGCATAGCCGAGTAGATATTGTTAAAAAACACCTCGAGGGGGATACAGATATGGGGAAAAGTGAGAAGCAAACCTTTGAACAAGCGGTTTCAAGAATTGATGAAATAGTTACATCCTTGGAAAAAGGTGATGTTCAGCTTGATAAGTCGTTGTCGTTATTTGAAGAAGGAGTAAAGCTGATAGAGGAATGCGGCACAATGCTTGACACTGCCGAACAAAAAGTCGTAAGCCTGCAAAAAACTGTAAGCGGAGAATGCGTGCATTCTCCTGATGGCTCGCATAGCGAGACTATGGAGCCAAAGGAGTATCTGTTTGATGATGACTAGCAGTAACAGTGATATGATAAAGGAAATGGAATGGTGTCGGGACATCGTAGATGGCCGGCTTCACGAATTGTTTGCCGAAGCGGGTTCGAGTTATGCAACTCTGGTAGAAGCAATGCGATACAGCCTGCTTGCAGGAGGAAAACGGGTACGTGCAATAATTTGCATGAAATTCTGCGAAGCAGCCGGCGGAAGACCGGAGGATGCAATCGATGCTGCATGTGCAATTGAAATGCTGCACACCTATACACTGATTCATGATGATTTACCCAGCATGGACGGTGACGACATGAGACGCGGTAAGCCCTCAAATCATGTTGAGTACGGGGAGTTTACCGCAACTCTCGCAGGTGACGCATTGCAGGCAGCAGCATTTGAAACCCTCGCAGGCTCCGCCTTACCTGCAGCATCTATTATTGAAATGGTAAAAATATTGGCACATGCGGCAGGACCGCACGGAATATGCGGGGGACAGTACCTTGATTTGTCGGGAGAAGGCTGGCACCTTACGATTGACGAGCTACTGGAGCTTTATGCGATGAAAACAGCAGCACTTATATCGGCAGCAGCCAGACTCGGAGTTATTGCAGGTGACGGGACATATGAGCAAATTGTCGCGGCTGATTTGTATGCAAGTGCAATAGGACTTGCATTCCAAGTCCGTGACGATGTGCTCGATTGTGTTGCAACTGCAGAGGACTTGGGTAAGCCAATAGGCTCCGACATAGACAACGACAAATCAACCTTTGCTTCCTTACTTGGTGTGGAAGCATGTGAAAAAATGATTCATAAGGAAACAGAAAAATCGATATCCGCTCTGGAAGGCAAATTCGAGAATACCGAATTCCTTACATGGCTGGCTCTGGTTTTAGCCGAAAGAAAGAATTAACATTGCATAACAAAGAATGAATATTCGTCATTGTATTCATTACATTTTGTGTAATTGCAATGTTTTTTTTATGAATATTCAAATAAACTATTGAATATTCATTTATCTGCTGTTATTATTAGTAAACAAAGTTTAGCAATAAATTTTGCGGCGCAGTATCCTAGTCAGATCTGCCGTCTACCAGGAAGGGCCTAAAAATCCTTTAAAGGGCATATCGTTGAAACCCCTTGTGTCTGCTTTGAACGCCCAGTTTGGGGTGGGTGCTGGGG
>Ga0123356_10003464_pt1 | contig 16512 bp, 14 predicted proteins | sample TergutEmb28metaG_2_FD_92546 | JGI IMG/M metagenome (GOLD analysis project Ga0123356, IMG submission 92546) | Embiratermes neotenicus P3 segment gut microbial communities from Petit-Saut dam, French Guiana - Emb289 P3 | ecosystem: Host-associated > Arthropoda: Insects > Digestive system > Gut ...
GCTTGGCCACTCGATCGCGATGCTTCCGCCGGCGCACAACCAGGTGACTGCCGTCGTTCAGCCCCAACACGCTGCAACTATTCTTGCCAAGTTCGATCCCGAGAACTGAAATCTGCATCTCGAGTCTCTCACCGGTCGAGTCGGCCCATCCTCCGGCTGCCCGACCAGCTGACCCGACCGAGCGGACGGGCCTCAATCCCATAGACCTCGGCTACGCAAGCGACGGCCCGACGCAGTTCACTGAATGGGGTACGATTTGATGAAATCCAACCGCCGAAGCCGCAATCCCGTCACCACCCCGCGCAAGGAACCCAAGCTCTCGCGCACCCGTGCGCCTGACGATCTGTCGCCCATGGAATGGCAGCGAGGCTTGCGGCGCCAGTTCGGCCGTGAGCAGGGTTTCGGGCTCGAGAATATGGGCAGCGAACCATTTTTCTCCGAATTTCGGGTCAGCAATCCCGCCTCGAAATCAAGCTATCGCGTGGCGATCCGGAGCAGGCACCCCGGCGGCAACTTCTGCTCATGTCCCGACTACGCGACCAATGAGCTCGGCACCTGCAAGCACATCGAATTTGCGCTGGCGCGGCTGGAGAAAAAGCGTGGCGCCAAAACCGCGTTCGCGCACGGCTACCGACCAGCTTTTTCCGAACTGTATCTGCGCAATGAGGGAAGGCGCCGCATCTATTTTCGGGCCGGAACAGACTGCCCGCCCGCCTTGCGCGAGGCCGCCGCGGCCTTGTTCGACGTCAGTCATGACGGGCTGCTGCCCGATGACCGCTACCTCGAACTCGAGTCTTTCATGGCCATGGCGTCAAAGTCGGGTCACGAGTTCCGCGCCTATGACGATGCGCTCGATTTCATCGCCGGAAGGCGGGATGCGGACCGCCGGGCGTCGAAGCTTGCGCAACTGTTTCCAGAGGCAGCGCGCGACCCTGAACTCGGCACCATGCTAACAGCGCCGCTCTACCCGTATCAGGCGGAGGGCGCACTGTTCGCAGTCCGTGCTGGGAGGGCATTGATCGGCGACGACATGGGCCTGGGCAAGACGGTCCAGGCTATCGCTGCCATGGAAATACTGGCGCGGCATTTTGGCGTCACAAGGGTGCTGGTGATCTGCCCGACCTCGCTCAAATATCAGTGGCAGAGCGAGATCCAGCGTTTCTCTGGCAGGCGGGGCGAGAACGCGGCGCGGGTGATCGGTGGTGGCCGCGCGCGGCGCCAGCACGACTATCGTCTCGACGATTTCTGTAAGATCACAAATTACGAGAAGCTCAGGCCCGACCTCGATCTGATCGCTGCCTGGGCGCCCGACCTCGTGATCGTCGACGAAGCGCAACGCGTGAAGAACTGGAACACCATCGCGGCGCGGGCTTTGAAGCGCATCGGCAGCCCTTACGCGATCGTGCTAACCGGCACTCCTTTGGAGAACAAGCTCGAAGAGCTGATCTCGATCGTTCAGTTCGTCGATCAACACCGGCTCGGGCCGACGTGGAAGCTGCTGCACGAGCACCAGGTCAAGGACGCAACCGGGCGCGTCACCGGCTACAGGGGCCTCGAGAAGATTGGTCAGACGCTGGCCCCGATCATGATCCGCCGCCGCAAATCCGAAGTGCTATCGCAATTGCCGGACCGCCTCGACCAGAACCTTCTGGTGCCGATGACAAAGATGCAGATGGTCTATCACGAGGAAAACGCTGACATTGTCGCGAGAATCGTCCAGCGCTGGCGGCAGACCGGGTTTCTCTCGGAGACGGACCAGCGACGGCTGACCTGTGCGCTGCAGAACATGCGTATGTCGTGCAACAGCACCTATCTCCTGGACCAGGAAACAGACCATGGTGTGAAGGCCGATGAATTGGCGGCCCTGTTCGACGATCTCTTCGCCGAACCGAAAGCCAAGGCGGTGGTGTTTTCACAATGGACGCGGACCCAGGACATCGTCATACGGCGTCTCGAAGCGCGCGGTGTAGGCTATGTCAGCTTCCACGGCGGCGTGCCGTCGGACAAGCGGCCGGCGCTCGTCGAGCGCTTCCGCAACGATCCTGCCTGCCGCGTGTTCCTCTCGACAGACGCCGGCGGCACCGGTCTCAATCTGCAGCATGCCTCGACTGTCGTTAACATGGATCTGCCGTGGAACCCGGCCGTATTGGAGCAGCGCATCGCACGCCTCCACCGCATAGGTCAGCTACAACCCGTGCGCGTCATCAATTTCGTTGCGAAAGGCACTATCGAAGAAGGAATGCTTTCGGTGCTGGCGTTCAAGCGCGCACTGTCAGCCGGCATTCTCGACGGTGGCAGCGGCGAGATTTCGCTCGGCGGCTCGCGTCTGAACCGCTTCATGAAAGAGGTTGAGAACGTCACCGGACGGATGGGCACAAGCGAGGCCGTCACCCCGGCCGAGGAGCTTGGACAGAGCATCGTCGCCGCCGACGATACCGGACCCGTGGAAGACGCCGTGGTGGATGCGGATATCGCTGCCGACGAGATCGACCGATCGAGCGGCCCCGCTGTGCCAAGAAGCGATCAAGGTTCCGATCCGTGGCTTGCCTTGGCGCAGGTGGGCGTGCAGTTCGTTGCTGCGCTGGCGGCGGCTAACGGTTCCAAGGCGCCGGCCCATCCATGGGTCGAACAGGATCCGGCAACCGGCGTACGGAGCGTCAAAATGCCGCTGCCGCCACCGGAGACCGCGCGCCAGCTCGCCGACGCACTTTCGGCACTCGCGAACGGGCTGCGAGGTAGGACTGCATGACGGGCTCTCTTTGCCGGACCCTGGTGCGACGACGCCCCGCGAACAATTCGACCGTCAGCCGACAAATCTCGATCGTTTGCGGACCTGCAAGACGAACTCGGATCGATCGAGGACGTCGACGTGAACCAATCCACCGGCTCACCAGCGTCGCCCCGAAGACGAGGGCGAGGTCGAGCGCCCTACGAACGCTTGTGTGCGAGGTACATGCGAAAAGCTGTGGCAATCAACTCTTTACATCAACATCGCCTTGTTCCGCAGGACTCGACCGGCCCCCTATCCCCGCCTCGGCCGCCGCACCGCCCTGACAGTCCCGCTGCTTCCGCCGCCGCAGAAGAACTGATCCTGGCCATCCGACTCGAGCCCGGAAATGCCAGTGCCCTCTGGCATCTGCAACCGCTCCAGCACTTCCCCGGTTGTGGGATCGATCCGTCGCACCTCGCTCTCCTCACCTTCCGACGTCGCGTGCCAGAGCTCGCCGTCGACCCATGTCACGCCAGTGACGAATCGGTTCGATTCGATCGTACGCAGGACCGCCCCGGTCTCAGGATCAACCTGGTGAATCTTCCGCGCCCGATATTCCCCGACCCACAGCGTCCCTTCGGCCCAGGCCAGCCCCGAAGCTCCGCCGCCACCTGGCGCAGGAATCACTGACACGACAACGCCGGTCGCGGGATCGATCTTCTGAATGCGATTCTCGGCTATCTGATAGAGATGCTTTCCATCGAATGCTGTGCCTGCATGCGCGGGGACAGCGATCGAACGCACCGGTGTTCCGCTTGCAGGATCGAGCGCGCTCAGTTTGTCGCCCGAGGCAAACCAGACATGCTGGCCATCATACGTAACCCCATTCACGCGAATGGTGTCCGGAAAGGGGCCGTATTCTCGCACGATTTCGGCTGCCGATGTCTTCACGGTTCCGCCTCACTGAGCGATCATGACAGTCAGCGACACTAATCACCCGGCAGTGACGCTGGGAGTAACAAGGTTGTCGCGAATCCCGGCACGGGCGGTGTCATCCAGCGGCGCGCCCGGCCGCGGCCAAACCACTGCACCTTCCTGGCAGCGGCCAGCGAGTCGAGTGCCCGCTGCACCGTACGCTGGCTCGCGCCAAGGGCAAGCGCCAGTGCCGAGCTCGACCACAATTCCCCGTCGGAGAGCAATGCCAGCACCGCGGCGTGTTCTTCGTCGACCGGCCGAGCCAGCACCAGTACCGCCCGCGCGCCATGCGGCGTCAGGGCAAAACCGCGCTGCGTCGCGGTTATATCGGCCAGCGTACGGAGCTCGGCGCGCAGCCGCCCCATTTCGACGCGCAGCCGCGCGCGATGCGACTCATCGGCAGCCTTCGCACGAAATGCCCGTCCGACCAGTGCATCGCGCGTCATGTCACCAGGCCATACCTCGCCCAGCGCACGCACCAGCGTGAACAGCACCGGGCGCGTCGCCAGCGACACCGCGCGATTGCCACCACGCACCGTGTAGCGGCACGCGTCCACGACCAGCGCTTGGGACTTGTGCAATGCCTCGACTTCATCGAGCAACAGCGACCGCTCCTCGCCGCGTGCGATCAGCCGCGCCGCGGGCGCGCGCAGCACGCGCCACCCGCTTTGCACCTCTGCCATCAGTGACGGGATTCCGGCTTGGCGCGCGGCATCCTGAGCCCGGCCAAGAGCCGCCCGTGCAGTCTCCGTGCGGAGCCGCCGCATAGCGATGCCCGCATCGACCAATTCGTGAACCGTACGCAATGCAGCTGGCAACTGGGTCGGGTTGAGCGTTGCGAGCGTATGCTCCGCCTCGTCGAGGCGCCCGATCAGCAGTAGCCGGCGCACCGCAAGATACCGTGCGTGTACCGCGTTCAGCCGGTCTCCCCGTGCCTCGAGTGCCGCGCGCGCTGCCTCCAGGGTCTCAGCCGAAAAGCCCAGGTCGCGCGACACCAGCGCGATCTCGGCCTCGGCGACGATGCATCGCGCACGGGCCACGACGTCCCGTGCACCGAAACCGCGCGCCGCGCGGCGCAGCAGGAGCTTCGCCCGGTTGAGATCGCCAAGCTGCGCCATCGCAATGCCACGTAACGCCAATGCGGGCGGATCCTCGCGCAGCGCAACCTGGTTCAGCGCGCCCAGCGGATCACCTGCGGCCAGTGCGCGTCCCGCCGCGGTGATCAGCGAATCCATCGGAATCCCGCCACACTTGTCACTCCCACCCCCCGGAGCCGCATCGCCAATCTAGCGCACGTCAGAGGGCGGAAGGAGTGGGACACCCATGACAACAGAAACGATACACGCGCGCGAAGACTGGCGGGCCGCCGATTGGCTGTGCCTCACCGCCGCGCCGACCTTCGCCATCATGGCGCTGTTCAGTGCCATGTCCTCGGCAAGCCCAGAGGGAGTCTGCGGCCTGATGCACGGTCCATCGCCGCTGAGCGGAATGACCTGCATGTATATTCTGATGAGCGCCTTCCATTCAACGCCTTGGCTGAACCGGCTTGGCACCCGGAAGCGCCGCGCCTGATCCAGCTTCCCACCACACGGATCATGCCGACCCCAGCGTCACCAACGGACAAAGGAGCGAACGATGACAACGCACCTCACCGGCACACCAGAAGATTGGCTGAGAGCACGGCTCGCGCTCTTGCAGGCAGAGAAGGATCTGACACGACGGAGCGACGAAGTGGCGCGGCAACGCCAGGCGCTGCCATGGGTCCGCATCGACAAGGACTATCGCTTCGACACCGACAACGGCCCCGCCTCGCTGGCCGATCTCTTCCAGGGACGCTCGCAGCTTCTCGTCTATCACTTCATGTTTGGCCCCGACTACAAGGCCGGTTGCCCGTCGTGCTCGGCGATTGCTGATGGCTTCAATGGTTTTTTCACGCACCTCGCCAATCATGACGTGATGCTCTGGGCAGCCTCGCGCGCGCCGCTCGCAACACTGCAGGGCTACAAGCAGCGCATGGGATGGACCTTCCCGTGGGCATCCTCACACGACGGCGACTTCAACTTTGACTTCAACGTGTCATTCACCGAGGAGCAGCAGCGCGCCGGGACGATCGAATACAACTACCAACAGAGCGGCCACGCGATGGATGCGATACCGGTGCCACCGCGCGTCGCGCAGCTCGCCGCCAATTGTGGCACGGATGCGGCGACATGGACACGCGATCGGCCGGGCCTGAGCGCCTTCGTCCGCGAGGACGGCGTCGTTTATCACACCTACTCGGCGTATTCGCGCGGCCTGGACGCCATCTGGGCCATGTACCCGTGGTTCGACCGTGCGCCCAAGGGGCGCAATGAAACCGGGCCCTGGCTCCGCCGGCACGACGAATACGACGAGCGTCGGCCTGCCTGACAGATCCCCCCTCGCCTCGCCAAAAGGATGCACTGACAATGCCTGATATCCTGCACATGATCGGTATCAAGTCGCCCTCTCCGAACACCGCCTACAACGCGCTGACAACGCGCGATGGCCTTTCCGGCTGGTGGACCGAGACCACGACAATCTATGGCGACGTGATCCGTTTCCGCTTCGGTGGCGACAACGGGTTCGACATGAAGGTCCTCGAGGCGGATCCCACCGGTCGCGTGCGCTGGGAGGTCGTCGAAGGGCCGCAAGAGTGGATCGGCACCAAAATCGGCTGGAAGCTCCACCAGGAAGGCGACTACACAATGGTGCTGTTCAAGCATGAAGGCTGGCGCGAGCCGGTTGAATTCATGCATTTCTGCAGCACCAAGTGGGCGACATTCCTGCTAAGCCTCAAGTCGCTTGTCGAAACCGGCAAGGGCGCGGCGTGGCCCAACGACATAAGGCTCCACGAACTCCAATAAGCAGGGCCGCCCCTCACGGGTCATCGCGCGGAGCGCAGTGACGAAGCAATCCCGGTCTGAGATTGCTTCGTCGCCTGTCAGAGCGCACATCAGCGCTCAGCGTCACGCTCCCTCGATTTCCAACTGCAGCGCTGCGATCCGCGTCCGATCGACAATCACGCTGATCTCGACAATCCGCCCCGCCTCCACCACGAAATCGAACACGGCGAACGGCTTTCCGCCGGGGGCAAAAACCAGCCCCGGTTCGCCATCGATCGTTGCCGCTTGAGCGGCCTTCGCTCGCCCCTTGAAGGCTTCCGCCACCGCCTCGCGCCCGCGCGTCTCGGGGGCCAACAGCATTGCATCGGCGCCGGCGCGCGCCCGGTTGGCCGCCATTGCCACCGCTGCCGCATCGGCGCGCAGCACCGCGTCAGGCGCGAGCAGTGCCAGTAAGGCCGAGAAATCACCGTCGCGCGAGGCCGCCAGAAACGCGGCAACGACTTCGTGCTGTCGTTCTCGATCAGTCGCAACACTGGCTTGCCCGCCCTGCACCCGCCTCCGAGCTCGGCTGGCAAGCTGCCGCGCCGCCGCGGGCGAGCGGCTGATGATCGGCGCAATCTCGTCGAACCCCACGTCGAACATGTCATGCAGCACGAAGGCGACGCGCTCGGCCGGCGTCAGTTCTGCCAGCACGACCAGCATACCGACGCCAATGGCGTCCGCGATGTCCGTTTCGTGATCGGCCGAGGTCTCATCCGGCACCGCCTCAGCGTCGGGTCCAATCGGCGCCTCCCGGCGTATTTTCCTCGATCGCAGCACATCGAGGCACACGCGTGCGACCACTGTCGTGAGCCAGCCGCGCAGATTGGCGACATCGCGCGTATCAGCACGCATCAACCGCAGAAACGCCTCCTGCACCGCATCGTCGGCCTCGCTCCACGAACCGAGCATCCGATAGGCGACCGATGCCAGATGCTTCCGGTTCGCTGCGAACTGCGCCGCCAGGAAATCTTGCCCACTCATGTCACGTCCTCGGTTCTCCGTTCGTCATGCCTGTGACGAATAACCATCAGCCAATGTGACGGAGCCTCTCATGCAAGCGCGTATCAAGAATCCCGCATCTGTTCTGCCGGGTGCCATGGAGGGCGTTCAAACCCTCATGGCCAGTGCCTTCAAGTCCGGCGTGCCGGCGCAAGTCCTCCATCTCGTGCACCTGCGCGCCAGCCAGATCAACGGCTGCAGCGCCTGTGTCGACGGCGGCATCAAGCTCGCCAAAGAGGCCGGCGTGACCGACGACCGGCTGTACATGGTCGCCGCATGGCGCGAGGCACCGAATTTTTCCGATCCCGAGCGCGCGGCGCTTGCGTTGGCCGAGGAGGTCACCCGTCTCGATCCACGCGATCCCGTGCCTGACCACGTTTGGACCGCCGTCGCTGCCCATTATGACGAACGGGCGCTGGCGAGCCTGATCCTCTGGATCGCCCTCACGAATCTGTTCAATCGCGTGAACATCGCCACACGCCAGGTTGCCGGTGCTGCGTGGTAGTGTTTCGACCGGCGCGTATCTCGCGGACGCGATCGCGAATCGGCATTGCGAGCCCGACGTAGGGAAAGATCCGAATCGCGTTCGCGACGCAATAACGTGTCATCCGCGCCGGGTCGCAAACCCAGGCAGGATCCCCTTGATCACCACGCAATCGCACCTCGACAGAACGGCAGCGCTCAGTCCGCTCATCCCGCGCCCTCCACGTGCCGGATAGGAAAGCCCTCTGCGCAGGTGCAACTTGGCGAGATCCGGGTTGACTGCGACCGACGAACGAAACGCCCGATACCGGCTCGAACGTCCCCTGCCAGGTCGACGCGATGGACGCGACGCGGAGCTTTCGCGTTCTTTCGATCTGACGCGTCGGCCGCCTTATCTTTCCAACAGGTGGAGAAGGTCCCTCCTTCAGGGTAAGCTTCCGCATGCGCTTCCGAGTCGCACCCACCAGGTCCCGCTTCTACCCAGACTTTTTCATCCGCCCGACTCGGCACGACGAGGCCCGATATGAAAAAGCCCGCATCACACCGACCGGTCTTCGCTCAAACATCGGACGTCCTGGCGGATCAGGCGCGCGCTTCCCTGCACCAGCGCCGCTTCAAAGAAGCCACGGAGCTATACAAACAATTGATCCGGCAGGATCCGCGCCCGGAGTGGAACGAGCGTCTGGCCGACGCCTACGCTGGTCGTGCGAGCGACCTCGCCGCGAAGGGCATGTATAAGGAGGCCGCGATCGTTCTCGAGAACACCGTGGCGCCCGGCAAGACGATCCGCGAACCGCTGCTCTACATCTCGTGCCTGATCCAGCAGGGCCAATTCGACAGAGCACGACGTGCCGCGCTCCAGAGCATGGCGCGGGTGCCCGCTGCCGACGCCGCGCGCTTGGGCGAGTGTGCCGCCATTCTCGCGCTCGCTGCGGGAATTCCTGTGCCAACATCAACCGCAGGCGAGATTTGGGCGGAACAATGCAACGCCGCGCGTGCCGCGTTGCATGCTTGGGTGAAGGATGGCGCGCGTGAGGAACTCGACGGCCTGCTCGGCCGCATTCCATTGCGTTCATCCTTCGGCCCACTAAGGCTCATCCTGAAGGCCCTGAGCACCCCGACCAGCAGTGCCGAAAAGGCTCGGGCACTGCTCGCCATGATTTCAGCTGATTCGACGTTTGCCGGGCTGCGCGCCGCAGCCGAGGCTGTGCTAGCGGACGGCCGCGACCTGCTAGATCTCTGGCCTCGGCTGCGGCCCATGCAGCAGCAATTCGTCGGCGAGATGCGGGGTTTGCCGCAAGGCGCAACGGCGCTGCTCAATCAACTGCTTGACGCTGAACGTCGCGGGCCTTCATCGCTGTTTAACGTCCTAGTACGCCGGCCCCTGTCCCTCCCGGAAGCCGACGTCCGTGCCGCCTGCCTCAACCTGCTGCCGGCCGTGCCGGACCGGATGCACGAATTCCAGAAGCGGTTCGGGGCGCTCTCCGCTCTGGATTACAACCGGATCCTCGCATTGGCGGCGGAAGCCAATGACGACTGGGAGGCAGTGCCGCGCCACTGGCGGCTGGCAATCGAGGCATTGGAAGCGGAGGGAACCCCCGACGCGCGGTTGGGACAGGCGGTGGTGTACCGCCATCTCGCCGGACTGGCGCAGAGGCATCCGGACTTCTGGGAGGATGAGCGCATCCCGGCGTACGAAGATTCAGTCGCCGAGTATTTGGAATGCAGCGTCGGGGCCGATCCGCAGTTCCTGCCTGCGACACTCCAATTGCTGGAACGCTATCGCACCGAGGGAGACATACCGAACTGGCAAGGAGCCGCTCAGTCTGCGGCGGAGCGGTTTCCGACCAATGCTGCGGTACTCGTCCAGGCGGTCGATGCCGCGGTGGCACGCAATGCGTACAAGCAAGCGGTCGTATTCGCCAGGCGCGTGTTGCAGGTCGACCCGATAAATCAGCCCGTTCGCCAGCGCATGATCGAGCTACAGCTGGCTTATGCGCGCAGGCAGATGCGCTCTGGCCGTGCCGACCTTGCCGGCAGGGCACTGGACGAGGCCGCGGAATGGGAGCGGTCGGACAAGCCGAGCACCGCGTTGCGGATCGGGCGGGCTCTGGTACGGGCGGCCGCGGAGCCGGGCTCGGATGTGGGGGAGGTGCTGCGCGCTGGCGTGCAAACAGCCGGCGGGAACGCCGCCGCCTGGTTCAATCTGCTGATCGAAGCCAGCTTGATGGGCGAGCCGGAACGGCGGCTGCAGCCCGTTCAAGCTGATCTGGCAGCCGCGCAGAGAAGCGAACCGGATCGTGCAACGATACTGGCGCTGGTCAGCCTTCTCGGTCAGAAAGAAATTCGCGACACGCGCAAGAAGTTAGCGCCGGTACTGCGACAGATCCGCCACGTCCTCAGCAGGGGCTGCCGGATCATCTGGACCGCCGCGGAGTTCCAGACAATTGCCGAATTGCTGACCGATCTGCGCGAATTTGCCGTGCTGCTGAATTACGCGCGTAGCGCCCTGAACCGTTCTGACGGCAAGGTTGCCCACTTCTACCAGATCATCGCCCGCACCGGGGGCAACAGCAACCGATTGGGGCCGATCGGTGAAGCCCAACTTCACGACATGCTGAAAGATCCGGAGATTCAGCAGAATTTCTCACTGTTCAACCGAGTGCGGCGCTTCTTGTTCGGGGCCGAAGCCGTGAAGGGGGCGGGCAAGATGGCACGTCAAAGCACGATGCCGGATGCAATCGACGATGATGACATGGCGGAATTGCTGGCATCTCTCGTGGGGCGAATGCCGAAACGGCCGGCGAAAGAAATGCGCTCGCTGGTGAATGAATTTGGCCGCGACATCGCCATTGACGTGCTTGCAGCCGAGATATCGGGCTCACCGATGGGCGGATTACTGTCAGAGGAACAGGTTCGGCAGCTGAGTGGCGCCATAATCGCAAATGCATTGCACAGCAGTTCACAGCCCGCACAGCAGGCACGGCGACGTTAGGCCGTTTTTGCACGAGGCGATCACAATGAGCGAAGACCCGTTCGCCGAACTCGGCGTTGACGAGAATGCGGATGACACGGCGATCAAGCGTCGCTACCTGGCGCTGGTGCGCGCCTTTCCGCCCGACCGGGATCCGGAACGCTTCCAGGCACTGCGCACAGCCTATGACGCGATCAGCGGCAGGCGCGAGCGGATGGCGCGGAAGTTGCTCCAGACAAATGGCGCCGCCCTGGCACGGCTGAAATCGCATTGCCTCGCCGCGCCTGATCCGGAACCTCACCGTCCGTCACAAGCCACAGTGACTGCGCTGCTGCTCGACGAGCTTCGGCAGCGCGCTGGTCACTGACCCTGAGAGCAAGAAGGACACGGCGTGGACGACGTGGCAAAGGAAAACCTCCTGCAGCAGTTTCGCCAGTATCTCGATGGGATCGACGCGTTGCCGGACATGACCGGCAACGAGCCTGGCAGCGGCGAAGCGGATCTGTTCACGGTGTTCGTCGAACTCGCTGCGGTGCGAAACGAAGTACGAACCGAGTCCCGATTGGTGAAGGAAGCCCTCGACCAGTTCCGCAGCACGTTCGAGACGTTGCAATCGGCTCAGGTCACGCTGGAAGAGGAGTTGAAATGCGCCCACGCCGAGGCCCACGAACGCGGCGCGGCGCTGATCCGACCGTTGCTGTTGGATCTGCTGGACTTGCGCGACCGGTTGGACGCCGCCTTGAGGCAGACAACTCCGTCACCGGCAAAATGGCTGGATCGCTGGCGGCGCAAGCCGACGGAGCCGGATAACTGGCGCGAAGGGATCGGCATCACCGCGCGTCGTCTCGACCGCATCCTGGCCGAACGGCGGGTGCGCCGCATGAGCCTGACCGGCGAACGCTTCGATCCGCGCCTGGCGCGCGTGGTCGATACGACGGCGGACTGCTGCGCCGCGCCCGGCGTGGTGGTCGAGGAAGTGAGTGCCGGATACATGTGGGATGATGATTTGCTGCGCATCGCGGAGGTGATCGTCAGCAAGTCCGACGAAGGAGACAGCTCAGCATGACAGACGAAATCGTCGGTATTGACCTCGGAACCACCAATTCGGAGATCGCCCTGTACCGCGCCGGTAAGCCAGAGATCCTGGCCGATGCACAGGGACGCAAAATCCTGCCTTCGGTGGTAGGCCTCTCCGAGACGGGCGAAATCCTGGTTGGAGAGGAGGCGCGGAACCAGTGGCTGTTATATCCGGACCGCACGATCCGCTCTATCAAGCGGCGCATGGGCCGCGACGAAGCCGTTCGGCTGGGCGAGCACGAGTACTCCCCCCAGGAAATCTCTGCGATCATCCTGAAGCGACTGAAGGAAACTGCGGAAGCCCGGCTTGGCCACTCGGTGCACAAAGCGGTGATCACTGTGCCGGCATATTTCTCTGACACGCAGCGCCAGGCCACGCGCGAAGCGGGAGAAATCGCCGGGCTGGAGGTGGTACGCATCATCAACGAACCCACCGCAGCCGCACTGGTCTATGAAGCTGGCCAGGGCGAAGGCAAGCGAATTCTGGTGTACGACCTGGGCGGCGGCACATTTGATGTCTCCGTTGTGCGGATCGAGGAAGGCGTGGTGGAGGTCATCTCCAGTCACGGAAACAACCACCTCGGCGGCGACGATTTCGACCAGAAGATCGTCGCGCACATCCTCGAGCATCTTAAGCTCAGCCAGGCGGTCGACGTTTCCGATCAGCCGCGCGCTATGGCACGAATCCTGCGCGCGGCGGAAACCGCGAAGAAGCAACTATCCGACCACCCGTTCGCCCGTATCGAGGAAGAGTATCTGACTGAGATGGACGGCAAGCCAGTACACCTGTCTATGGAACTGTCGCGCTACGAGTACGAAGTGATGATTGCGCCTTATGTCGAGGAGACACTGCAAGCGATCCATACCGCGCTGCGGTCGGCCGACCTGACCGCGGCGCAGGTCGAGGAAATCCTGCTGGTCGGTGGTGCCACGCGTACGCCTGTGATTCGCCGTCGCCTCATGGAAGTGTTTCACCACGAACCGCGCGGCGAGGTCGATGCTGACCTGTGCGTGGCAATGGGCGCTGCGATCCAGGGCGCGGCGAACGCCGGCCAGGAGGTCTCTGCCGTGCTGGTGGATGTCACGCCCTACACCTTCGGCACCAGTGCGCTCAGTGAACTCGATGGCGAATTCTATCCGAACTGCTTCATTCCAATCATCCCGCGCAACACGCCAATTCCGGTGCGGAAGAGCGAGGTGTTCTACACGATCGCCGACAACCAATCCGACGTGGATGTGCGCATCTTCCAGGGAGAGGATCGTGATGCGCAGCAGAACATCGAGATCGGGCAATTCCGGGTCGAGGGGCTGAGCAAGGCTCCGGCAGGAAATGAAGTGACGTTGGATCTTGCGCTGGACCGCGACGGCATTCTGCATGTGATGGCACGCGAGAAGAAGACCGGACTCGAACGGCAGATCAGGATCGATCAGGCGATCCCACGCTATGATGCTGCCGGCTTGCAGCAGGCCCGTGAGCGGATCGGCTCGCTGTTTGGTGCTGGAGAAGATGCGACGGTGTTGGAGGGCATGGCCGTTTCCGCCGACGCGGATATCGTTTCGCTTATGGACAAAGCAGGTGCCAAGCTGGACGACGTCGATGCCGAGGACCGTCAGGAAATGATCGACCTGATGGAGGCAATCCATGACGCGCAGCGCGCCGGCGACCCAACGGCAGTGGACGCGGCACGCCATCAGCTGGCTGATTTGCTGTTCTACCTCGAGACCTGACGCGATGAACGCTTGCCCGATCTGCAGAGCGAGTCTGAACGGAGCGACGACGTGCCGTCGTTGTCGTGCCGATCTGCAACAGGTCCACGAGGTGGAGCAGCGTGGACGGACGCTGGCCGTTTCAGCCGTGCGGGCGTTGATTGCGGGTGACGTTGTCGGATCTGCGGCATTGATAGAGCGCGCAGCGGCGCTTCATGCGGCACCAATGGTGCGGGCTGTGCGAGCCCTGACGCTGGCCGCCCTCCGCGCCGATGACGACGCGCGCTGAATCTGGGTTCCCAATGGCTGACAAGCGGACCGCCGCGCCCGAGAGCACGGCGCTGCGCGTTGCGTTGTGGCGCGCGATGCACCCCGGTGTCAGCATGTACCTCACCGGGGACGCCGTAGCGGCCACAGTGCGCGAGGTCGCGGCGCTCGCCCCGGGGTCCCACCCTGGCGATGACCTACATTCTGCCGATGGAATGCGTCGATCCTGAGGAGCGTCCCGGCCGAGAGGCCGCGGAGCGCGGTGCCCGCGCCAGCGGGACGCCGTTCGTGACCTTCTTCACCGGGCCGGAGATCGTGGCACTGGCGCGCGGTGCCGGTTTCGCAACAGCGCGGCCGGTCTCCGCTGCCGAGCTTGCGGCGCGCTATCTCACCGGCAGGACGGATGGCCTCAATCTGTCAAAGTCGGAAGAGATATTGCTCGCCACGACATAGACACGTCGATGGCCCGCGTAACAAACAGGCCCACGGTTATTGTTCCGTCGTGACGTGGCGCACCGCGGCGCAAAACGACAGGCAAATCCAGGCTCACCGCCGATCGCCCGCCCCCGGCAGGTTCCGCTCGATCCGCCGGTCTGGCACCAGCCACCACCCCGCCACCACCGCATAAATCCCAAACGATAGCCACGGATCGACAAACGCCAGCCCGACCGCCGCGGCATAGAGCGCCATCGACGCCTTGCCTTTGACGTCCCGGCCCAACGCCCGCGCCAGCACTGATTCGCGCCCTTCGGCGGCTATGATCGTGCTCTCCAGCACAAAGTAGGCGATCGCCGGCAATAAGAGCGCTATCCCGTACACCGCCGTTGGCACCGGCGCCCGGAAATGGGCGCCAAGCCAGGCAGTCGCAAACGGCGTCAGCGACAAAAAGAACAGCAGTGCCATGTTGGCCCACATGATCGGCCCGGTGACGTGACGAACGGTATGCAGCAAGTGGTGGTGATTGTTCCAGTAGATGGCGACGTAGAGAAAGCTCAGCACGTAGGTCAGAAAGAATGGCAGCATCCCGAGTAGCGCCGCCCAGTCGGTGCCGGCCGGCGGACGCAGCTCCAGCACCATGATCGTGATGATGATCGCGATCACGCCGTCGCTGAATGCCGTGAGTCGCTCCCGGTTCATTCCAGTCCCGCGCCGTCTGCCCTTTACAAACCGCGTCGTCCGGACGCCTATGCGCCCGCAGGCCCCCCGGCCCGCCCGCACAAAGGACCCCGTATGAGCGCCACTCTGCCGAAGCCCCGCGGCCGCCATTTCTTCGCCAATCCCGGCCCGACCAACATGCCGGATTCTGTGCTGCGGGCAATGGACCGCAACAGTATTGACTTCAACGACCCCGAGTTCGTCGAGGTCTACGATGCCGCCGTGGCCGGCGTGAAGCGCGTACTGCGGACCAGCCACCACCTGTTCATGTACAATGCCTCCGGGCACGGGGCCTGGGAAGCCAGCCTGACCAACCTGCTGTCGCCCGGCGAGAAGATCATCGTGTTGGAGTCCGGCTATTTCTCCGATGAGTGGGCGAATATGGCGCGCGCCCACGGTCTCGACGTGCAAACTATCGCCGCCGACTGGCGCCGGGGCGTCGAGATCGCTGCGCTGCGCGACGCGCTCGCCGCTGACAAGGCGCACGCCGTGAAGGCGATCTGTGCGGTGCACAATGAGACTGCCACCGGTATGACGCTGCCGCTCGAAGCAATCCGTGCCGCGATCGACGATGCGCAGCACCCGGCGTTGTTCCTGGTGGACACGATCTCCTCGCTCGGCTCGCTCGATTTCCGCATGGACGAATGGAAGATCGACTGCGTTGTTGGCGGCAGCCAAAAGGGACTGATGCTGCCCACCGGCATGAGTTTCACCGGCGTCTCCGACAAGGGCATGGCGGCGCACGCCAACGCCAGACTGAAGCGGTTTTATTTCGACTGGACGTTGATGCAGCAGCGCCCGCAGAAGAGCTTCATCGGCACGCTGCCCGTCAACATTTTCTACGGACTGCGTGAATCGATCCGATTGATCGAAGAAGAAGGCCTGCAGAACGTCTTTGCCCGTCATAGGCGCCTGGCCGAGGCAACGCGCCGTGCGGTGAAGGTCTGGGCCGGCAACAACGGCCCGCAGCTCTTCTGCACCAACCCCGCGCGGTATTCGGACTCCGTCACCGCGGTGCTAATGCCGGAGGGCTACGACCCCGAGGCGATCCGCCGCTGCAGCCGGGAGCGGTTCAACGTCTCGCTCGGAGGCGGCCTCGGCAGACTGAGTGGCAAGATCTTCCGCATCGGCCATCTCGGCGATCTGAATGAGCCGATGCTGCTCGGCGCGCTCACCGCGGTGGAAATGGCCATGCGCATCGAGCGCATCCCACACGCCAACGGCGGCGTCGAGGCGGCGATGGCCTTTCTGTCGGAAAC
>Ga0123356_10003465_pt1 | contig 16509 bp, 14 predicted proteins | sample TergutEmb28metaG_2_FD_92546 | JGI IMG/M metagenome (GOLD analysis project Ga0123356, IMG submission 92546) | Embiratermes neotenicus P3 segment gut microbial communities from Petit-Saut dam, French Guiana - Emb289 P3 | ecosystem: Host-associated > Arthropoda: Insects > Digestive system > Gut ...
CGCCGCGCGCACCGAGGGCACCTCAGCTGGATTGTTTGAAGGCATGAAGATGACGCTTCTGGACATGCTGTACTGCCTCTTGCTCCCTTCAGGCAATGATGCAGCGGTGTGCGTCGCAGAAAATGTCGCTGGTTTTGAGGCTAAATTCGTTGGAATGATGAACGAAAAGGCAAAAGAGCTTGGTATGAATGACACGAATTATTCGGATTCTTCGGGTCTAACAGAGGAGGAGCATTACACCACTGTCCTTGATACCTTTATACTCACCCGCTACGCTATGCAAAATGAGACCTTCCGCAAAATCGTCGGCACGCGTTACAAAGAGGTAGACGTATCCGGCTACATCCTTTACCTGAACTCGACCAACCAGCTCTACGGTTATCTTGAAGACGCCAAAGTCACCGGCGTTAAAACGGGGACTAATTATGATTCAGGTTATTGTTTTATCGGCTCAGCCATAAAATATGGTGTTGAGCTCTATGCCGTGTTCTTTCAGGGAAACACCAGGGCAGAAAGCTTTGTGGATGCGGCAACCCTGCTCGAATGGGGTTTCAGGCATTTTAGAACCATTGAGCTTATCAATCCCAGCCAGCAGGTTGGCACCGTTGCTTGTACCAGTTGGCTGGATAAAACGGTTGCCGTTTATGCTCCCGCTGCGATTCGGATAGAGATTTTCGATCTCGATGGACCGATCGACCAGATTATCGTCATGGATGATATTAAAGGCGCGGTAGTCAAAGGTCAGGTCTGTGGTCAAATCATCTGGAAACAAAACGGCGTCGAGCTTGCCTCTTCGGAGCTGGTAGCAGGCGAGCGGGTCGCTGCACCGAACTTTTTTGAGAGCCTCGGTATCGCATGGAAACGTTTTTGGGGCGGATTTAAGGACGAACCAGAGCACGCAGAAGGTTCGATACTGCTTCTGCCTCAGGTTCCCGTACCTCCGATTCCAGCTGTTTATCTGCGCGCCGCCTGATGTCGCACCATAAGGTCACTTTGGGCTTGATCCAAAGCGCAACTTTCTACACAATTCTTGAAGGCCTTGGAAGGATTCGTTTAGGTGGCGCGCCGGCGCCGCTGTTCATCCATACGATGACGACCGTCGATCCCGTACGGCTTGCACAGATCGGCTCATCGGCGCCGGCGCTGCTTTTAACTGGCGAAGCCGAGGTCATCGATGTGATTATGGTAACACGTACCGGTGATACTGAATACATGCTCACCACTCACCCTCAGACATGCAGCGAGGTCCTTGCCTGGCTTGAGGCGCACTCCACGATCTGCGATGACGACGGATTGGTCTTTGAAGGTCTTGAGCTGACGGATGAGACCGAAAGCCTTAAGACTATCGCTGTCTATGGGTCTGATTCTCACGGAATAGTTGATGATTTGGCAGCTCATCAACTTGCAGATACCCTCGGCTCTGGCTCCAGCGGCCTATGCGAGCTTGACGGCATCCCTGCCTTCGTCTTGGCCTATCCTTTGTTGCCGGAAGGATATTTTGAGCTTTCAGTCGCGCCAGACCTCGTTGCGCTACTCGAAAACATCCTCCTAAGCTTTCCGGAGATTGATCCATCCTCGTTTGAAGAATACCGCAATGCCCGTCTACAAGCAGGCACCTGGTTTGCGGGAGCAGAGGAAGCGGAATACCACGGCGTTGATACTCCACAGCTGGCAGCCCTCATACGAACCGCCCATGATTTCGTCGGAGCCCGCTCCTTGACAAAAGGGACTGCCGATTAGTCCCCCTACCGCAGGGGCTTTCATGATAGAATCGCACAAGATGTTCCAACTGCGAGCGAAAGGTTTTATGATGGGTGAGAAGGCGCTTTGTCCCGTGTGTCAGTATGAGATCGACATCTCAGCGAATTCGTGCGCTCATTGTGGGTTCAAACTGGTCGGTGCAACACAGGAATTCTCTTCACCCGGAACAGGCGGTTTTGCGTTCAACGAGACGGCTGTATGTGGCAAGCCTCACCTCACCGTGACAAAAGGGCCTATTGCTGGACAGGTTTTCTATCTTGAACCGTTGCCCATAAGTATCGGTCGTGACCCGGAATGTGACCTTTTCCTTAACAACATGACCGTGTCGCGCCTACATGCCATTATCGAGAAGCATGGCTCAAAGTTATATGTCCGTGACGGCGGCTCCTTGAATGGAACGTGGGTAGATGGAAAGGTTGTTGAAGAAGCTGACCTGGTCGAAGGCACGCTTCTCCAGATCGGAACCTTCTCTATGCGCTTTTCTTGCCTTTAGTGGTATCGGCAGGGCTTACTAAGAGATAACGTCTCCGCCAGTGTAGAAATCAAAGTCGGCAATCGTACAGCTGATCCACACCGCATTGTCAAGCAGGCGTGTGACTGTATAGACTTGGTTAAACCGGCATGCGGCGATCTTCCAATAATACGTTTCTTCGTCGATTTCCTTGGTGCCTTGTATGACCTTGTTTCCCTGGGGGTCAGATCCACTGGCAATGACGGTAACACCTTCTCCCGTCAAGCCCTGCAGCGTCAACAGATGCTGCATCTCGGCGTCGACGCTCTCTCCGCAAAGGTTCATATACCTGAGCTTAAACCATATGCCCAGACTGCCATCTGACATGTCAAGCGTATAGGCGCCATTGAAATAATCCTCAAGAACGTCGACCTGATACGCGTTGTATGTTCCTCCATAAAAGCCCGTCATGAAGTCGGCAGTGACTTCTTTTGGCATACGGATGAAGCCAACCTTGATGGCACTAGGATCTATCGATTCGGGGTTGTAACGCTCATCCGTGAAGATGACCTCTCCTGCATCTTCCATAGTCGATATGATCTCAGCAAAGTCCACGTCGATGATGCTGAACAGTTTTGGCAGTCCCGCATCAATAGCTGTGCGTGTCTGTTGCTCAGTCAAGGTAACTGGATTATTCGTCTCGTTGGTAGTAAGCTTTATATAAGCTTGTTGCAAAACGTACCATGACATCAGTACTCCGAGTATTACAACAAAACAATACGAAATGATGAAGAGGGGGGATTTAAGCCGGGAGCGGCCGCCTCCACGGATGCGATAGGAGCTGCCTCTTTCATACAGGGGGGTAAAGGGGCCGCTCTCGTATCTTCCTCTGGGTCTTTGAGGAACCCTGGTCCTTGGGGACCATGCCGCAATGCTTCTATTCTCTGGCTGCTGTCTTTGGGATGACGATGAAGCTCCTAATGACATGGACGGCCTTTCAATGCGCTTCCTTGGAGCGAGCAGACTCGTTGAAGCCGAAGACCCTGGATAATCTGTGTCCTGATCCGAATAAGCATCAGACTGGCTTTTAGACGACCTGCTTTGTGAGGAATAAGATCTGTCCTGTCTTGAGGAGGAGCTATCCTGATCTGTGTATGATCTGTCGCCGCCATTGCGAGAACTGTCCTGGCGTGAATAAGCATTATCCTGCTCAGCATATGATCTGCCTTTGCCGGCACGCAGGCTGTCTTGCGCTGCGCTTGATCTGTCTTGTTTGCCCAGGTCGGCAGCAGATGCTCCTGCCCGACTTGTCGAGGGCCTTCTCTGTTCGATCGAAGGTTTGATCTCACTTGTATCATCGTATTTTTCGTCCTCATTAGCAAAGGGCAGTTCGGGCATCTCTTCGCCAATAGCAGAATAACTCATCGTTGAGTCAAGCGCGCCTGAATCTGCCTGAGATGACCTGCCCTTAGGCAGAGCGCCCTTGAACAATGCCTTCATGGAAGCAGTTCCTTGCGACAACGAGCCACGTAGCGCCTGCCCGGCAGAGGACATGCTGCGTAGTGGTGAGGCATGCGGTTTTACATCCTGTGAAGACGATGCCTGGGGTTTGGCACCCTGCGAAGATGCGGTTTGGGGTTTGCTTTGTGAGGCTACAGACTGCGAAGACGCACCGTATGAAGGTGTTACCTGTGAGGAAGCATAAGCTGAGCGTCCATTTGTTGGCATCTCGCGTACTTCGTCATCCATCCGTTCAGCGCTACGCGCAGCTCTTGACTGTTGTTGGCTTGTAGCGGCGTCAAAGCTCTCGAAGAATGCGTCGAGGTCAAAGCTGCTGTCTGCAGCACGCGAACTATTATCAGTCTCTCTATTCATGAGGCAACCACATCTTCATCAAGGCAGGCTTGGTTAAGGCGTCTGCTCCAAAGCATGACCAATCTATAATTGTACCATCCCTCACTCGTGGATATCACCCAGATTAAACGGCGTCTCCTGATAGACACAATGATTGAGCCAATTCGCAAAGAATTGGTGTGCATAGGTACGCCATCGTATCAGCGGAAGACGCGACGGATCATCGTCAGGATAATAATTACATGGCACAGCGACGGGCAGCCCTGCAGCAACGTCACGCCTATACTCACGGTCCAAAGTAAGCGCCTCATACTCCAGATGCCCGGTGACAAAGATCTGTCGGTCATCCGGGCGCGCAAAGACGACCGCACCTGTCTCAGGTGAGCTTGCAAGCACCTTAAGGCCCGTCCCTTCCAGATCCTGCGGCAGTATCGTGGTATAGCGTGATTGCGGCATAAGAAAACGGTCGTCGAAACCTTTCATGAGGTTGCTCATCGTGTCGTGTATCTCAAGCTCATAAACACCCGAGAGCTTCTCATCCAGGATACGCTTGTCTGTGTGGAAGAAATGCCACAGAGCCGCATTCACTCCCCAGCAGATATACAAAGAGCTGAAGACACTCGTCCGTGACCATTCAAAGAGCCTCGTCAGCTTATCCCAGTAATCGATCTGTTCAAACGGCAAGGTCTCAACAGGAGCTCCGGTGACGATGAGTCCGTCAAAACGGCGTTCGAGCGCCTCGTCGGAGCTGATGTAAAACGTCTCCATATGCGTCTCTGAGGTGTTTTTTGAGACATGCCCGCTTATCGAAATGAGGGTAAGGTGAACCTGCAGCGGAGAGTTGGAGAGCAGCCGGATGAGCTGTGTCTCGGTATCGATCTTTGTTGGCATGAGATTAAGGATGGCGATCTCAAGCGGACGGATGTCTTGCGTACGCGCACGCGTCTCAGTCATAAGGAAGATATTCTCTTTGGACAGCGTCTCGATAGCAGGAAGGCCATCGGGTACATTGACAGGCATGATCAGCACCTCGTTTCGAATACGTAGGCTGATGATTGTACCGGAAAATGCAGCTTTGCAGTACAATGAAACCATGATTGTTCATGCAAATGATACTGCACCGCCAGCCAGCAACGTCGCCGACCTTGCCGTTCGCGACGTACAGCGCCGTTTGAGTATTCTCGGCTACGATCTTGGTATTGAGGCTGAGGCAGGCTTGTATGGTGAAAAGACCGCCGCTGCAGTCTCTGCATTCAAGATGAGCACCCAGTTGCCGGCAGGTGAGATGCTTGACCAGGCAACGTGGATTGCGCTGGTAGATGCAAGTCTTACGATGGGGGATCGCCCCCTGTTTCTGCACCGGCCACATTTCCAGGGCCGCGACGTCGCAACGCTGCAGCGTATCCTTTTCACGCTTGGATTCCCCTGCAACATCGATGGCATCTTCGATCCGTCGACCGAATCCGCCGTACGCGATTTCCAACGGAGCTTAGCTCTTGACGATAGGGGCATCGTGGATGAGGGGACCTATACCGCCTTGTCTCGCTTGCGTCATGCCTGGGAGGGAAAGGGCGGCACGCGTGTCGAGGGCCGGCCATTCGATCTGGCTCGCGCAATACAGGTTCTTGAAACCGTACCGATTTGTGTGTACGGCGTCTCCGAGGCGACGCGTTCGATGGCTGACCGTATCTCCAACCTTGCCCATGCGACGACGAGCCGTGCGCAGGTGATGAGCGCGTCCTCGCTCACCCGTCCACCCGCGGCGGATGTATTAGTTGTTGGGTTGATTCAGACTGAGGATTCCAAGGAAATAGATGACGACGGTCTCACCCTTGCGCAACGTATCCAGGATGCTGTTGCAGCGCTTAGCGAGGGAAATCGCCGTGTTCTGATACCGATTTCGTCTACCTGCGGGGGAGCTTTGGATCGGTATCGCGAGCAGCGGTGTGCTATTGAGGTACTAGACGCGCTTTGCGCTTCCCTGGTGTTTGTGCGATGCGCGGATTTAGCCTTGTCACCCCGGGCTTGATCCGGGGCCTATCAGGGTGATTATAGGACGAGATTGTGTGTTGCCTGAAAAACTGGTCGCAAATGGAAGCTATGCAATAATCGGCGCTTCCCTGACGTTTGTATGGTGCGCGGATTAAGCCTTGTCACCCTGAGCAAGCACCCGTTAGGGTGCGCTGTCGAAGGGCCTAACGGGAGAGCTGTTGGGTTGGTTGAGTTGTCGCCCAGAAAGTAGATGTATTGCTTAACCTTTAACCATCTGAATCAGCAGGTCCAGGGCCTCGCCCAAGCTCACATTGTTAAGCTGGGCGGTTGCGATAACGCTTGATGCGACAAATAACACAGCAATGATAAGCACAACGATGATGAATCGCAGCACCGCGCGTGCGGCAAGCGCGCTTGCCGCACGCGCGGTGCGCCGTGGCGGTGCGGAGAACTCGTGATACACATGGACCTGCTTGCCGGAGGAAACCGTTAGTACATGAGCATCAAGCGTTGGGAGTATGCTTGCTTCGACAGCGAAGGCCGCAGGATCGCTGCCCTTGGGTGGGGTTTCGTCAACAGCAACGCGCACTGCGGCGTTGGTTTGAGCCTTTGATGCATCCTGCCCGAGTTGCCGCTTGAGCTCGTTGTTCTGGAGATCAAGATCGACCAAATCAACGATTCGTGCCGCCAGTTCCTGTTCGAGCTTGACTTTTTCTGTCAATGTCTTTTCGAGTGCGATCTCGACGGTGTGGGTATCAACACTTACCTGCTGGAGGTCACTGACAAGCTCGTTGCGGCTCAGCTTTTCAATCTCGATCTGATAGTGGGCATCCTCAAGCTGCTCTTGCAGATATTTGGAGGTCTCTTTTTCGTATCGAAGGTCGTCGCTTATTTCGCGCAGTAACCCGTCTCGCTGCTCGATACGGGTTGAAAGCTCCTCGACCTGTGTGCGGAGATCGTTGATACGCTCGTACATGAACAGCTCGCTATTGGCGAGGTATTCGCGTGCGGTAGCAAAATCGTCGGCTTTCGCAACTTCATAACCAAAGTCGATCGTCTTCTTGTCGGGAAAAACAAGGACATTACCAGCGTGGTATTGTGTATCCTGCTTTGTTGGGATCAGGAGGTCTTGCTCTGTGACCTCGTAAAGATGAAAATGGTCGTAACGGCCTCTATATATCATGGGCGTCTAGCGGCGGCGTATGTGAGCAAAGATCGGAGCTTACGAGGAATACTCTGTAAGGAAGTCATCGAGTGCGACGCGGATCATCTCCGAGGAATTGCTCGGCTCAATGCCATTGATCTTGTTGTGGGCTGACAGCTCAAGGAGTCTCACGTATTGGTCGGCGTAAATGTAGAAGCCTTTGTAAACGGTTGGACGGTCAACACCTTTTTCATTTTTGAGTGCCTCTTGCAGCGCCTTGGCGCCTCGTGTCCTTGTTGACATTGCAATCCCTTTTCCCTACCACTGTGGTCAGTATCTGGACAATCTAATCGTATTCTGCGCCGTGAGCTCCCTTTTCCATCATTGTGGCAATCCTGATAGCGCATCAGGAGCGAAGGCGTTGATGTGTAGGTGTGCTAGCATATATTAATATACTAAAGAAGTCAAGCATTGATTGCGACAAATCTGATTCACCTATTTCTAAGCTCGATTCAGGATAAGATTCTGATACAGTGCGGTAGTCTTTGCCGAAGGAAGTATCCCCAGCTCCTCGTTAAGATAACTCTTGCAGGCAAAATACGTCTCGATAGCTGAGGTGCGTTGCCCTGCACTGAATTGGGCGTCCATGAGGGCACGATAGACGTCCTCTCGCGTGTGGTCGTAATCATAAGCGCGTCGTGTGAACCAAAGAGTTGCCTGTGCATCACCAACCGTATGCGCCATTGCGACTGTAGAGAGCAGTGCGTCCACGAGAAAATCCCTCTGACGTTTACGATACTGCTGCAAGACCCCATCAAGCCGGGTACCCGCAAGCAATTCATCTCGATACAGGCTTTCCATCTGGCGCACCACCTCGAGCTGTTCAGGCATGCTGAGGTTACGCATGATAGCTCTGCGTGCGAGCTCTTCAAACTGGTCGATATCACTGGTGACCAGCGAAGTATCGAGGTGATAATGCGTTCCGCTTCGTAAAAGATAGCGGTCATCCTCGTCCGAATGCGTGGAGAGTGAGCGGCTGAGGCGCGAGGTAGTTACATGGAAGTTATTGATGGCACGATCGATATCCATACGAGGCCAGAACTGCTGGACCGCTGTATCACGCGTGATGCACTTCCGCGGGCTGAGCAGTATCAAAGCAAGTAGGGATTGGACGCGCTTGCCCCGCAGGTAATGATGTTCGACACGGACGTTTCCTCGGTAGACCTCTACGTCGCCAAAGAGGCGGATGTAGAGAGGCTCACGGTGCTGGTGTAGTTGACGTACAGCGACCTCGGTGGCTTCGAGTTCTTGGATTATCATCTGCCCGATATGAAGCTCATCAGGTATCTGATCATACACGGCTTGTATCTGCGTGTTCTGAGTTAACGTCGCCTGAGCTTGCATCCTCTGTACACGCGTCTTGTGTTCGTGCATCCCAGTCGCTTGCGTCCCTTGAGACAACGTCTCTTGAGCTTGCGACCTCTGGACTTGGTAGTCTTCGGCTAATAGAGCCTCAATGCAGATCAGCACCTCATGCGAACGGCTGAGTTGGCCACGCTTCAGCAGTTCCATCGAAAGAAGGGTCAAAGTTTCGACGACGCAGGTCAGGCGCTGGTCCGTTTCGGTATGAGCATAGTATTCAAAGAGCACCTGAATGACCCCCGGCAGCAATGGCTGCAAGGGCATTCCTGCAAGTCTGAGCAGCTTTGAGTCTGATTTGTCCAGTGTGAACAGGGGGTTGAAAGCAGCAAGAGTCAAAGGCAGGTCATCATGCATCGTAAAGCCGAGATCTAAGGCCTCTTTAACGCTTAAGTGCGAAAGGACGGCGGTCAAGCTTGCAAAAAGGCGCATCTCAAGTGGTAAGGCGTCTGTTAAAAAGCTCAAAATACAGGAGCTCTGTTGAGCTGGTGAGCAGTAGGCTGGGTTGAGCAGATCTGAACCTGAGATGAGGAAACGATCGGATTGTAGATTGTGATAGCAATCGTACTGGGGAACCGTGACAACGATAACACGCCAACCAAACTCGATGAGTCTATCGACGTCATCAGAAAACTGCTCGGCTTGCCAAGGCTCCAGGTATGCAAGGTCATCAACGATTAGTACGTGTTCGGCAACTCCTGGTATCGTGCACTTGAGAAGGAAGCGGGCCAAGGTGCCAGCCTCGACTCCCTGGATAAACGATTCAGATGATCCATCGAGCCAATGGACGTCGTCGCCTTGTCGAAATTGTTGCGAGTATCGATGAACTAACGAAGTGCGTCCTGAGTTACGAGGTGCGACGATGAAGCAGGGAATACCGGAGGCAAGATGTATCTCCAGGGCAAGCGTATCGAGCTGATGTTCAGATCTCTGTTGCTGCATCTCGTCAGTCAATCTGGTCATATTGGGCTGAATAAGCAGGATTGCTTCGTCAATCGCGTCGGTTTTGTTGATGGGTTTGTTGTTGGATTTGTTGATGGGTTTGGTGGCGTACGTGGCTGCGGGCTTCGTGCTGATCATGTGGGTCTCCTTGGCGCGTATGTGATGGTCCGACTTGCTGCAAATAGTTGCTTGAGCAAGTAATAGTGTATGCTAGCATAGATGCATAGAAGTTTGCAAGACTGAATTTGTGCAAAACATCCCGACATCTTCAATAATCGGGCGATAGCGCCCTTCGCCACGTTACAAATTGGATAACACTCGTACATCGGTGCCAAAACCTGTTAGAATGCTGTATGTCCCTTCGGGTCTGTGGTTGCGGGGCTTATAAGAGTTCCTAGTCCATGGTAGATGCGGCCTAAAGGATCCACGTAATCATGCAGGATCTCCTGTATGTGAGCACGGCGCATCTTAGGGGTAAGTCGTACCGTCCGGTGTATGTGAGACATCCGGTCTCCCGGGCGAGAGGGCCAGTAGTAAGATTGTATCAAGCAACCGTCCCAGTATGCGAGTGTGGGGCCAAAGACCAGGTCAGCCGAAGGGATCTTGGTGTTAGAGCTTAGATTCGAAGGGGTAGATATGTCAAAAAGGACGCAGCCAGTCACATCGATAAGCAAACGGGCGCTAGCCCTGCTGCTTATGGCGATCCTTATTCTCTTTGGGTTGTCGGGTTGTTTGAACTATGGCGACAAGGAAATCACACTTGAGCCCAAGCTGAGCACGCCGACGATCATCACTTCTGGCGTACTTACCGTTGGCGTCGATTCATCGCGCGCGCCCTATGCCGGCGTCTCCAGAGCAGGCGCCATCGTCGGTATCGACGTTGATATTGCTGCCGCTTTAGCAGATATCCTCGGTCTTAAGCTCAGGATTGTCGATACAGCAGACCAGGATGCAGACGAGATGCTCCATAACGGTGAAATCGACATGGTCATGGACGTTGAGCAGAGTGGCGCCTTCCTTACCAATGCCACGGAAATCGGCCCCTACATCAACAGCGGTCCAGCCCTATTTATGGAGGTCAAGGGAACTTCGCTTCCAACCATAGATTTCAGGACCCTGACAGGTACAAAGATTGTCGCCCAGCAGGATTCGCTTTCAGCCTGGGTAGTCGACGAGCTCCTTGGAGATGGCACTGCTGTTCCTGTCGCAAATCTCGATGCTGTCTTAGGTGCCATCACCAATGGTACGGCAACATATGCAGCCGCAGATGCGATCATCGGCTCCTATCTTGCTGCCGATCCCGGCAGCATATCCTGCGTCGCATTCTTTCCTGATGCAGAGGCTGGCGTCTATATTGGCGTTGAGAAAACCAATACCGTGCTTGTCGAAGCCCTGAAAGACGCCCTGACAGAGATTCGCAATAAAGGTCAGCTTTCCGTCATCCTTATCAAGTGGCTTGGGCCCCTATCCTCACTTATCGTGATCAACAACCAGCCTATCATCACGCAGGATGCAGGAACAATCAATTCCAGACCAGGAGAAATCGATATGGGAGATGATCTCCCCGATCCTTCATTGGCAGGTTCTCCGCCTGTAACCTAGGCCATCGGCTATCCATCAGTTATCCATCAGCTGTCCATCGGCTGGCTAGCAGCTAGCTTTCGGTTATCCATCGGTTATACATCAGCTGGCCAGCAGATAGCTTTCGGCTATCCATCAGCTATCCATCAGCTCCTCTTTTTCCTTGCTCAAACGGGTTTGAGAGCCTTTTACCATTCCATTTGAGTGGCACTTTTGTGTTTTATTGTACAAAAGTGATGAAAGCAAGGTAAAAATGGTGTAAAGTACACGGAGTGTTGTGGTATGCACCAAAACAGAGTTTGAATAGGAATGGGAACAGAGGAGGTTTTATGTCAATCACAAAGAAAATTATTGCCCTTCTGACATGCATCGTGTTGGCTTCGAGCGTGATGCTCGTAGGCTGTAAAACCACGAGCAATCTGCCAGAGGGCGCCAAGCTCATCAAGGAAGGAACGCTGATCATCGGCTCCGACTGCGATTATCCGCCGTTTATCGAGATGAACTGGATGAACAAGCCGATAGGCTTCGAGTACGAGCTCATGAACCTTATCGGCAAGAATCTCGGCGTTAAGATCAAGTATCTGCCGCCGCAGAACTTTGATACGCTGATTGCAACGGTAGCGGCTGGCGGTGTCATGGACGTTGGCGTTTCATCGTTTACGATTACCCCAGACCGTTTGAAGGAAGTCGATTTCTGCATACCGTACTTCAACTCGAACCAGGCCATCGTCGCCCTGAAGACCAGTAATCTCACGAACTACTCCCAGCTGGCTGGCAAGGTCATTGGCGTACAGAGTGGGACCACGGGTGAAGAATGGGCGCGTGAGAACCTGCCCACCGCCACCATCAAACCCTTCAATCAGACCTCTGAGGCTCTTTTAGCTCTTGCTGCTGGTGATATCTATGCCGCAATCTATGACGAGCCGGTTGCCAAGAAGCATATGTCGGGGAATACCTGGACCCAGTGCGAGCTTGTTCAGGTCATCGCTACCAACGAGCAATACGGCTTTGCGGTTGCCAAGGATAACCCTGAGTTGAGGGATGCCCTCAATCAGGCGCTACGCGACCTTAAGAAAGACGGCTCATTTGACAAACTCTTTGCGAAGTACTTCCCGGGGGTCGACCCGCCGTCCCTGAAGTAATAGAAATTGTAGGTACTACCCGTATTGAATTCTGGTACACTGGTTCAATCCTTAATGACAGGCTCGGTTTTTGCAATCGACCCGCAGTAGAAAAGGCATGTATCAGATGACACAACGCACCACTGCAAAGGCATGGATGAAACCTATCCTCTCATTGCTTGCCTTAGCAGTGGTGCTCTCTTTGGTGGCAGAAGTCACCTCTCCCTCCTTTGCGGAGGCGTTAACAGTAACTTCGACAACTGCGCGCTCGAACCAGGAGTCCGGTTATGAAGTTGTCGGCGGGGTGCCGACGCGTATCCTCTGGGAGGCTGACGTTGACGAGGGCGAACAGGTTAAGTCGATTACCTTGAAGTTCCCTGAAGGCTCATTCATTGCAGATGATGCCAACGTATTAGCAACCATCCTGTATCAGGAAGACCCCAAGGAAACACCTAAGCGCATCGAGGTCGATCAGGTCTACACAATTTCAGATGCAGGTTTCACCATCGCCTTTGCGGAACTGATCCCTGAGGCTCATACCATACGTATTGAGATTAACGGAATCGCCTTGCCGCCCGAAGGTGGCGCGTATGTGCTCACAGGAAGTTACGTTGATGGCACGGGAACCACCAGAAAGCTGGAAGACCCCATATCGATCGTAGTTATTGACAGACCCTTGATCGAGAAGGTGTTTGAATGGCTTGGGGAGCAGAAATGGGTTCAGGTTTGGAACACACAGTTTTTCCTTCGTCTCTTCTTGAATCCGCAATATGCCATTGTATCTATTCCTAATCTGTTCTTCGGATGGTTGAGATCTCTAGGGCTCGTTGCCGTAGGCTTCCCGCTCGCTATTCCCATCGGTCTTGCTTTTGCCTTCCTGCGTATGGCAAAACTGCGCATCGTTCGTTTTATTGCAAGCATCTATGTCAATGTCATCCGTGGTACGCCGTTGTTCCTTCAGATGTACATCGTCATCATGGGCTTGAAGATGGTCTGGCCATCGCTTGACAGCTACATGCTCGGTATCGTCGTGCTTGCTTTAAACTCAAGCGCCTACCTTGCGGAGATATTCCGAGCCGGTATCCAGTCCATCCACAAAGGGCAGTTCGAGGCGTCGGCTTCCTTAGGCATGAATGGCGCCATGACGATGTTTTTTGTAATAATCCCGCAGACGGTACGGCGCGTCATTCCCACGGCGACCTCTGAGTTCATCCTTTTGTTCAAGGACACCTCGCTATTGGCAGCTGTTGGCGTCATGGAGATGATGATGTTTGCCAAGTCCATGGTCGCCGGTGCGAGCAACATGACGCCCTACGTTGTTGCGGCTGGATTCTACCTCATCGTCACTTTGCCGCTGACAAAATTCGTCGGCATCTTCGAGAAAAAACTTGCCGCTTCTGAGGGTACCATTTCGCAGCCGTTGCCGAAAAAGAAGAAACCCGGTCTGCTTGGTGGTTTGGCAACGGTTCTGCCTATCCCAACGATGGAGGGTGCGGATGCTGTGATACGGGATGCTGAGAGTGTGGATGCGGCGGATGCCGAGTATTCTGCAACTGTTATTGTCGAACCAATTGATGCAGATACCAGTAGTTCAGCTGATCCTGACCCCACGGAGCCACCTGATATCGACGCCTCTCGAACACAGGTAGGAGGTGGAAAGAATGACTAATCGCGACAAGGGCGTTGTGCGTATTGAAGGCCTGCACAAATCCTTTGGGACAAACGAGGTACTTAAAGGCGTTGACCTGGAAGTTGATCGCGGCGAGGTGGTCGTCATCCTTGGGCCTTCTGGCTCAGGTAAGTCCACGATCCTGCGCTGCATCAATCTGCTCGAAAAACCCACCTCCGGTAACATCTGGTTTGAGGACACCTGCATCACGGCCCCAGAGACCGATATCAATAAGGTCCGCGAGCAGATTGGTATGGTATTCCAGTCCTTCAACCTTTTTCCTCATCTGTCGGCTTTAGGCAATGTCATGCTTGCGCAACGCAAGGTCTTAAAACGCTCGAAGGATGAAGCTGAGCGGATAGCCTTAGAGCAGCTCACCAAGGTGGGGCTTGCCGATCGTGTCGATTACATGCCCGCCCAGCTTTCCGGCGGTCAGCAGCAACGTGTTGCCATCGCGCGGGCATTAGCTATGGATCCGCACGTCATGCTCTTTGACGAAGTGACCTCAGCCCTTGACCCTGAACTTGTGCGAGGCGTGCTCGACGTTATGAAAGAGCTTGCTAAAGGCGGCATGACGATGATCGTCGTGACCCATGAGATGGGCTTTGCCCGCGACGTTGCCGACCGCGTCATCTTTATGGACGGCGGGGTCATCGTTGAGCAGGGGAGTCCTCAGGAAGTGTTCGACAACCCGCAAAACGAGCGCACGAAGAACTTCCTCGGACATATCATATAACTTGTCTCCATAAATAGCTATTGAAAGTAGCAAATAGTATCGTGTAACAAGTTCCTTACACAATACCCCTAAACGCAGTACCTGAAGACCTTAGCTGTCTTCTATTTGTTATCATGAAACCTATATTTATGGGTAGCTCGGGGTGGTTTACGCTGAGCTATGAAAACCAACGAAAAGAGGTTTTTTATGGAAATCACGGTTACTGGTCGGAAGATGACAATCAGCGATTCGCTGCGCACATATGTTGAGGACAAGATTGGGAACTCGGTCAAGGTCTTTAATATCACACCCATGTCGGCGGAAGTGGTCTTAAGGATGGAGAAAAACCCTGCAAACCCCAATCCAGCTGTTGTCGAGGTGACGCTTTACACTAAAGGTCATATCATCCGCACCGTGGTAGCCGATGAGGATATGTATACCGCCATCGATGTTGCCGCTGCTAAAGTCGAGCGCCAACTGCGGAAATACAAAACAAAGGTTATTGATAAGCGCCAGCAGGTCAAAAAACAACGGGAGCCCTTGTGGGCTGGCGCCATTGATAGCATCGAGCAGGCAATCGAGGAGCGTTTTGCTCTCGAGGATGATGAGGACAGGATCGTCCGCATCAAACAGATCGACCTTGTGGCGCTTACCGAAGAAGAGGCGCTCATCCAGATCGACTTGCTCGGGCATGACTTCTTTATGTATACCAATGCCGTCGACGGGTTGGCGAATGTGATGTATCGCCGCAAAGATGGCAGCTATGGTATCCTCAAACCGCGCGTCGAGACCATTGATGGCAACTAAACGCTTTGTGGGATAGTTTTGTCACCCCGGACTTGATTTGGGGCCTATCAGGGTACTTGTAGGGTGAGTGCATGTGTTGCCTGACAAGATGGTGGCGAAATGGTATACATGGTAGAATCGAAGATATCCAGTAACGGATGGCAGGAATAGATGGCTGAGAAACCGACAAAAGAGGAAAAGGCTCGTAAAGCAGCAGAAAAGAAGGCGCTCGCAAAACAACGCAGGTCGCCCCTTCATTACCGGCTGTTCAAGGGCGCTATTGTCACGCTCGGCCTTACTTTTTGCTGTGTCTTTGCGTTTATGACCTTGTATCCCGTTCTCAGGGAGTTTTATATCGCGAGCCGCGAGTACGAGATCCTGGCGCTTGAATATGCAGCACTTCTGGATCGTAATGAAAAGATCGAGGAACAGATCGCCAATCTTCAGACCCCCGAAGGTGTTGCAGATCGTGCGCGGGAGCAGTTTGGGTGGGTCAAAGAAGGTGAGCAAGCCATCAATATCACCGGTTTGGGCGCCAGGGATTCCACGACGGCCTTGCCCGGTGCGGTGGTCTCTGGCAGCATAACGACGGAGTCGACTTGGTGGACTGACTTCCTCGATTGGGTCTTTGAGTACGAAGCCACCCCGCCTTCGCAAGAACTCTACGACCCGCTCATCCACTGATGATCATCCCTGATATCCGTGCGGCTATCGACCTGGGGACTGTTACCTCACGTCTGCTGGTAGCAAGCATCGACAAGGGCGTAGTATTGCCGCTGGCGCGCAGATCGGTGATAACCCATATGGGCGAAGGTCTGGCTGAAAGCGGCCGCATCTGTGATGCGGCCGCTGATCGTGTGTTGCAAGCCATACTCCAGTTTAAAGAGAGCATTACCGTTGTAGCTGCTGAGTTACGCGCAGCGGGCCTGGAGTGCCCGCGTATTCCTGTTCGGGCGGTGGCGACTTCTGCCATGCGTGACGCCTCCAATAGCGCAGAAATCATCGCTTTGTTGGCAGAGCAGGGAATCACTGTCGAGGTTATTGCAGGAGCGCGTGAGGCGGAGCTCTCGTTTA
>Ga0123356_10003466_pt1 | contig 16505 bp, 12 predicted proteins | sample TergutEmb28metaG_2_FD_92546 | JGI IMG/M metagenome (GOLD analysis project Ga0123356, IMG submission 92546) | Embiratermes neotenicus P3 segment gut microbial communities from Petit-Saut dam, French Guiana - Emb289 P3 | ecosystem: Host-associated > Arthropoda: Insects > Digestive system > Gut ...
CGAATAACAAAAATCACCTTGCTAAAAGAACACCCCAGCACCCACGCAAGACACTCTGTGAAACTCTGTGGTTAAAATTTTCTCGTTAAAATTAATTACATATTAGTTTTCATCTTGCAGCGCGCGGCGGATTGTTGATATTTGATTTCTTAGATTTATTATTTCCTGTCCTTGCGCGGAATTAGCAGCTTGAAGTTCTGTAACAGTTTGGGTAAGCTGGGTTTTTTCTGTTTCCAATGAGTTAATGGTTCTGTCTCTTTCCGTTACCCTTGTTTCTAAAGCACTTATTGTCCTGTCTCTTTCTGTTACTCTTGTTTCAAGTGTAGAAACATTGGAACGTAATGTTGATACAGATTCCTCAAGTTCGTTAAGGCGGCGTAATTGTCCCGCACTTCCGGAACTTGCTGTATTAATGTTTCTTTGCATCTCCGCTATAATCTGTTCCAATTGAAGGTTTTTTTCATATAATTCCAACCCCTCACTATTAATATCCTGGAACTTTAACATCTCGGCGATTATTATTTCTACAGAATTTAACGATTGATTATAAAATTCTTTTCTTGTTTCAAATGAACGAGACGCCGTAAGTGAATTATTATTAACAATATACCGCAATTCTACTGTTGCAGCGGCTGCCTGAGAGTACTGTCCGTTTTGAATAAGTCCGCTGATAATAGCAAGACTACCTGTAAACTGCGTATCAATTACCGCGGTTCTTTCCCGTTCGTTTGACAGGCGTTCAAGTTCGCCGGCTGCGGAATCCAGTTCATTTGTTATTCTTTGCTGATTAACCGAAAACTCCCTGTTTCTTTCATCAAGCTGAGAACGCAGCCTAACTTCTCTTGACCAGGAATCTTCCAGTATCTGCGAACGTTCATCATATAAGACAGCAAGTTCATCACGATAGGATCTTTGCTGTATTAGAAGTCTTTCCTGCGTATTTATTTGTTCAATAGTTAAATCCTGATTACTGGATTGTAATAACGAAAGCTGATTGTCTACCTCTTCCAAACGGGAGAGGATTAAAGCGATTTCCTTATCTTTCGCCGAGATTTTTTCCATTGTGTCTCTGCGAATTTCTTCTATAACGGCTCTTTCTGTTAAATTATATACAATACCGCCTGTTCTTACCTGCGCGTCTGCCTTTCCAAAAAAAGTAAACAATATTAAAGCGCCCCCAATAAGTAAAATAACTGCTGCTGCATTAACCGCTAACGGAAATACAGAACCTTTTTTCCCGGTTATAACGATATTTTTTTTCTTTTTATCCGGCTGCGCTCCCGATTCAGAAAGCTGCTGCTTGTATCTTTCGGTTATTCCATTTATTTGAGTCAGTATTTCTTTCTGTTCTTCTATAGAAATTCCGGCTTTTTCATCAATGAATATTTCATTGTTATTACCCATTTCTCTCTCCTAATATTAATAATACTATATTAACCACAGAGTTTCACAGAGTTAGGGGTGTAGTTTGACAATCCCAACTAACCTACATATATCACGAAGTATGATTATCATAAAGGTTAAAAAACGCTTACTAATAACACTAGACACTCTGTGAAACTCTGTGGTTAAAAAACTTAGTACTTATCAGCTTTTTACTTTTTCTACTTCTTTATTCGCCAGACGAATCCCGCCGGCTTTTAGGCCGCGGACATTGTAGTCCTGAGCTTTGAAATTTTCTGTAAGAACTTTTAACCTGGGCTTGGGAACATAGTGAACTGTAAACACAAATTTTGGACGGGTATCTATATGAAGAACCTGGGCGCCGTCGGGAACAAGGAAGTAATCTTTGTTAATAATCCAGCCTTCGATTACACAGCGTTTAATGCAAGGGTAACCTTCGCTTGGATCTTTGTAAATGACTGTAAAAATTGTATCGGTTAGAATATCTTTGTCAGCAGCTCCTATCCACCAGGCGTCAGCGCCGACAAATGTTTTTTCGCATAAGTCCATGACAGTATACATGCCGTTCTTGCGAATGGCGAGGATTCTGTCAAACGGAGAAACTTCCGCTATTTTAGCGCCGGATACATTGGTTCCAAGATAACCGGATTTACTGTCGTATTTTAAATCGACATCCCGCTTTACAACTTCTTTGGCTATAACTTTTTCGAATAAACCGGCAATTGTTTTGCGCGCACCCCTGTTAATTTCTGTATTGGCTTTTATTTTAGCGATAATATTTTTAAGATACGAAACAGAATACGCGGTAATGTTTTTAAGATGCGCGTTAATTTCTTTTATGCGTGCGTTAATCTGCTCCATCTCATCACGGGCTTTACTAATGTCGTATAACGAAATTCTGCGGATAGGGATTCTTAACAAGTGTTCAATATCATCATCAGTTATTTTTCTGGGACCTATTTCCTTTAAGAATGGTTTAAAACCTGATATAACAGCATCCTGTACGCCTTTTATCGTTTTCATTTTTTCGATGCCTATATAGATTCGTTCTTCTATAAAGATCCTTTCCAGGGTACGCAGATGCAGTTTGTCCAACAGTTCTTTTTTTTCCAGTTCCAGTTCACGGGTAAGTATTTTAACAAGCTGCTTGGCGTGATACTTGATTATCTCGTTAACTGTCATTACAGTTGGCAGTCCGTTTTTAATGACAAGCAGGTTTACGGAGATTGACTGTTCACATTCTGTAAAGGCATAAAGCGCGTCTACAGTTTCCTGAGCGTATACGCCACGGGCAAGTTTAATTTCTATCTCGACTTTGTCGGTTGTAAAATCATTAATGCCCAGTATTTTTATCCTTCCGTTTCTTGCTGCGGAATCGATGCTGCTTATAAGACTTTCGGTTGTTGAGCCAAACGGAAGTTCTGTAATAAGAATACGTTTAGGATCAGATGTATCAAGTTTGGCGCGGACAAGAACCTTGCCGTTTCCGCCTTCATAACCGGAAGCATCAACATAACCTCCGGTGGGAAAATCCGGAAACAGTTCAAACTTTTTCCCGGTAAGACAGGCGATTTCCGCTTCAAGTACTTCGATAACATTATGCGGCAGAATCTTTGTAGACATACCGACAGCTATTCCTTCCACACCCAGAACAAGGATTACAGGTATTTTAGCGGGGAAAAGAACAGGTTCCCTGTTTCTGCCGTCGTAAGAGTCAGCCCATGTTGTCAATTTAGGGTTATAAAAAATATCTTTGGCAAGAGGTGTAACACGGCATTCAATATAACGGGGCGCGGCAGCGTCATCTCCGGTTAAAATATTGCCAAAGTTTCCCTGCCTGTCAATAAAAAGTTCTTTGTTGGCAAGAACAACCAGTGCGGGATTTATCGAAGCTTCACCATGAGGATGATATTTAGCGCAGTGGCCTGATACAGTGGCGACTTTATGGTATTTACCGTCGTCCATCTCAAAAAGCGAATGAAGTATACGCCTTTGAACAGGTTTTAAGCCGTCTTCCAAATCCGGAATAGCCCTGTCTTTAATAACATAAGAAGCGTATTCAAGAAAATTGCGGTCAAAAAGTTGTTTAATATAAGCCATTATCTATACTGTATAATACAAAAGAAAAATAGTCTATTTAGTAACCGCGTAGTACTGAATTCTTGCGTATTAAACCGATTTTATAACCAAAGCCGATTTGAGCCATATAACGTTGATATTCCAAAGTTGTTCCCATAGTAGAGGGATACAGATCCATGGAAAAACGCCCGTCTATAAACAAGATTCCAGGACCTGCCTTTGTACCAATTTGAAGACCCGCGAACCATGAAAATATAGAAGGCTGGGTAGTTTCCAAATATGAATAGTTATAGGAAATACCTCCATAAGGTTCCAGCATTAGATTATTACCCGGTTTAATAATAAATTTTAACGCCAATGGAAATTCCAGTATTAAATCCCGATTATCGTCTCCTTCATTTCCTGTAACAACAAACCAATCCTGGGTAACCTGAGCGCCAATACTCAGAGACATAAAATCAAATAATTGAAAGTCCAGAGCAAGCCTGCCGCCAAAATTAGCTAAATACAGCGAATTACCTTCGTTGGAATATAAACGGGGCGTCCATAAAGCGCTTGCTTCCAGAAATAACCAATTACTGCGGGAATCCCTTATTTCTTCAATTTCCGGCAGATAAGAAAGCATTTCCCGTACAATAATAGTAAGAGCCTCATTTAAACCTGTGTCATTATCCTGATAAAGATAAAAAAGATGCCTTCTCGCGAAAACAGTATTATCTTTTGTATGAATTAATTCCAGAATTAAAACACTATTCCCGATTTCTGGATTTAAAGGCTGCCTGTTCTGATTCTGCAGTTGCGGTATTGGTTCGTAATTATCCTCCCCTTTTGTATCAAAAAAGTAGATAGCATCGTCAACTTCCCAGGAAAAAAACTCCCTCCTGTCACGTGTATTACGAACAGGAGGTGTAGGGAGAGAAGGCACAGGACTTACGGTAACCTGCCTTTCAATATCATAAAGCTCATCTATGTTCCGGTTATATTCATCCAGAGATATAATTGAACCTTTTAGAATGAACTCGGAACGATTCTGGGACCTGACAATATTAAAATACTGAAGAATTGCCTCGTATGTGAGTATTTGATGAAAATATGTACTTTCTTCCTTATCGTTAGTACCAGTAATAGGAGGAATATAAATTAACGCTTCCCGTTTAATCTGAGCAAAAAGAGCGTTGTTCCCGCTGGGAGAAAACCCCAAGGTAAATAAAATAAAAAACACCAGTATAAAAATAATATTCTTTTTCATAAATCCCCTTATGGCACTTCTATCAAGAATATACCATGTATATCAAAATTATAGTAAAAATAAACAATAAATCAACATTTTTCTTGAATTTTTTTGTCAAATGCATCATTATTTAAGGTAATGAGAACTATAACAATAAAAAGCGTATTATTCGCTATTCTGGGTGTTACCACCATCTTATTTTTAAGCGCGTGCTCTGTTGATATAGAGAAATTTCTTAATTCTGATCAAGTACTGGAAATAATCGAAAATAACAGAGTTTTAATGATTAATAAAACAAGTGATAACCTAAGAGTTGGCAACCAGAGAATCGTTGGTCTGGTACCTGATAAATATTACATGGTGGAAATACTGGATAGAGAAGGAGAGGTTATAATTGAAGAGGAGGGTGAAGATCCCCCCAGGTATATGTTTGTAGGTAAAGATGGCAAATTAGTAGGTGTTGAAGAAATTAATTTAAATGATAATGATAATGAAGCGATAATAAACTTAGAAAATACATTCAAGAATATATCTTATACAGTATATTCCGCTTCACCGTATGTAGATAGAAGCATTACTTATTACCATAAGGATGCTCCAACTCTTCCTCAATCAGGACCTAGTGCAGGACCTAATGGATTAAAAATTCAAGAATGGGCATGGTTTTTAGATTTAGATAATTTTGTCGGAGCTGCTTTTAATAAAGATAGATTCAGAATTGTAAAAATCCCAGTAATTCCATCCAACGAAATAGAAATAGTTGAATCAATCACTACTTTAGGAACTTCAAACAGAATCATATTGGAGGGAGAAGGAACAACAACAGATTATTTAATTATTGAATATAATAATAATGGTGGCATTGCCAATAATGGATTTAGAGCTGTAAGGATTATTATTGATGGCACACTTTCTGATGAAGAAGATGATGAAGATGAAAGTATCGTTACCATTGACATTTCTTTTAACATTACAGATGGTACACCTACTTTTACAATAAATCCCGCAAATCAATTTCCAATAGAAATACCGCAAGATTATCTTGTCAATAAACCATCTGATATAGAAATAATTTCTGTAAGCATTATTAATCCTAGTGACTTTGATTATATTAAATGGTTATCTAACGATGAGGTGTTTTTAACAGACGAGGACACCTTTAATTTAAAGGAACATCTATTAGGTAACGAAAAATATTGGTTAGTTGGTACACATATTTTTACTTTGGAAGCAAAACATATCAAAAACGACAGTTTCTACTCTGCAAGTTTTACAGTAGCTGTAACATAATAAAAATAATTAAAAAGATAATAATAAGGAGCGTAAAATGAAAAAAAGGAATTGCGTTGCGTTAGCCGCAATAGCAATATTGCTGATGGCGGCATTGCTGTTTACAGGTTGTGATCCAATGGATATTTCTGGTTTGGCTGGAAAAACCCCTGATAATGCACCTAACATGGGAACCCTTCGATTAAATATCGGTGGTTCTAATGCACGAACAATTATGCCTAATGCATTGGATAATGAATTTGACAGCTATAAATTTACACTCAAAGATAATACTACAAAAGAAAACATACCTGGTTATATTGGACTTCCGATCACTTTTGATGGTTCAATTGGAGAAATAGAAGTACCAGAAGGAACATATACTGTCCAAATAGACGCACAAATAGATGATGTAATCGCAGCAACAGGAACAGCTGACGATGTGACTATTACCGATCAAGGAGGAACAGCAAATATTACCCTGAATGTAATTCGCTCTGGCTCTGGTACAGGAACATTTAGCTGGGAAATCAATCTTCCTGCTGGTATTAATGCGCTTGAAACAGCTAAATTAGAAATATACAACCTTGCCGGAACTGCTCTGCATGATCCTCAACCTAGCCAGCCGGATTTAATTACAGCGAACGAAGGAACAATGGCACTTCCTACAGGTTATTATCGTGTAGTAATAACAATGGGAAAAGAAAAGCATCAGTCCAGAGTTATAACAGAAATACTTCATATTTATCAAGGCATGACATCAAGTTATACACCTGCTCTTACTACACCTCTTGTAAGAAACATTTTCGATGTAATATATTTTCTTAATGAAGATGACCAAAATCCAGAAGAAGAAGAGCATGAAACAATTCAAGTAAATTGGAATGCTATGATAACCCACCCTACTCCTCCAAGCAGAATTTCAGAAGGATTTGCTTTTTTGGGTTGGTTCACAAGTCCTACTGATGACACCACTGAATGGAATATAACAACAAGAGTTTATAATGACATTAAACTTTATGCACAATGGGATGAAGTAGTCCTGCCAGAATTGGAAGTTAATATAACATTTGCAATACCTGGTGATATTTTCGATGGACTTGCATTTGATCAACCGAACTATTCTATTTCCTTATCAGATATCGGCAATGGATTAACTATTAACATAACAACTAACGAAGATGATTGGGATTCAACTACATGGGAATTATCTTATGGTGGTATTGATCCTGTTGACTTGACATCAGTTACACATACAAAAACTACTCTTGAGCTTGATGCTATACTTACAGCTGGTATTTCAGAAGATCCTCCTATACTGGAATACACAGTTACTGTGATAATATTAAAAGATGGTTATACTTACGGTGGTAGTTTTATAGTAACTATTACTCAGTAGTTCATAACATTGGCAAAACAACGAAAAGCCTGTTCACTGAGCAGGCTTTTTTTTATGCCATTGGAAATGTACCACGATACTTCAAATTAGTTTACAAAATGTCCTTGCCAAGACGCTAAGGACGCAAAGAACGCCAAGGTGTTGTTTGAATAACTTTATATAATAGAGTTAGCCGAAAGTTTCGAAGGTGTATGAAAAAGTATACACAACAAATTGTTAAGTATAAATATTGACAAAATATATAATTCTATGTATATAATAAAATTAAGAGTAATTTATGGCATTAGCTACTGTTAATTTGGCTTTCGATGATGATTTGGTTCAAAAAATGGATTTTATTGCAAGAAACGCATCAATAACGCGTACGCAATTAATATATAATTCAATAAATATGTACATTAATGATATGCAAAGATTACAAGAATTATATACCAATGGGGAAGCTATAGCAAAAAAAAATAATATCACTGAAGAAGACGTTTTTGAAGAAATTAAAAAATACAGAAATGGTCAATGAAAATCGTAATAGATACAAATATTTTTATATCATCATTTTTCTGGGGAGGTAAACCTAGAAAAATATTTGAAAGGGTTATAAATGGATATGATGAATTATTTATAACGGAATATATTATAAATGAAATATTTGAAGTAATGAAACGTGATAAATTTGCTGTAAATAGTAATCATATTGAAGATTATATTCATATTATAAAAAAATATTCAAAAGAAATTGTTTCAGAAAATACAATAAAATCAATAAGTAGAGATGTAGATGATGATAATATATTACTTTGTGGAATTGCTGGAGATGTTGATTATATTATTACTGAGATGAAGATCTATTGGTATTAAAAGAATATGAGAATATAAAAATAATAAAACCAAAAGATTATTTAGAAATAGTATAAAAAATGCAAAACCATCGGCTAACACACGATTACACCACAGTTTTTTGTGCATTATAAAAAGTTCGTGTTTTATGTTGACAAAATATTTAGAATTAGGTAATATAATAATTATATTTTTAAGGAGTATCTATTATGTTTAAAAAATTACCAAAAAAAACTATTGCTTTCTTATTAGTTTTTTGTTCTATGTTTATTTTCTTTGGATGTACACAAAGACAAATTATCCCATTTTCGTATGTTGGGGAAAGAAGTGGACAATCAATATATCTTGATGGTCAAAAAGGGAAAGTAATATTTATTGATGAAACAAATCGAATAATTGATTATGTAGATTTACGTCCGAATTCAGCTGATATTTTAATTATTGAAAATAATAAAATGGAAGCACTTAAAAATCTTGATAGAGGCAGTAATGAAATTGCAGGAACTGTTTACTCTATTAAACTTTCTACAAGATTTTATAGTAATAGATTATTATACATAATGAGACTTGAACCACATAATGATGAAGCAAGACGGTTTGCAGGCACAATTTCAATTGAATTGATGGATTTAAATGGTTTTATATTAGGAAAAATCAATCCAACTAATGATTGGACTAATATTGTTGATAATACTGGTGAAAGAATTGCTTTAGAGACACAGGGGAGTATCCCAATTACGCTAAGAAATTACTTAGAGATTGTTGCTTGGGAACCTCTATGGACAAGAAACTAATTTAAAAACGCCACTTCGCTTAACCAGTCTTTCGAATTTATCAAAATTTGACAGACTCATACTCAGGAAATTTGAAAATAAAATATATTTTACTAATATTTTTTAAAGTGGAAAAAGCTCCTATAAAATAGCGGAATTATATGTTCATATTAACCGTTATCTGCCATATTTTTCGTTTAGAGGCTTCATACATTTCCACATATTATGCACTATACAGAATAATTGCCACTGAATATTGACTTTTTTCTTGGTTCGTAAAGTAAATCGATTCATACCCTTGCAATAAGTCATATGGGAAAAAACTGGTTCAATTATTTGCATCCATCAAGAATAAAGTTCCCTGTTTACAGGTTCATCTATCTTGTCTCTTATCTTTTCAGAGAGATTTGTATCATTTTTCTGATATACAACATAAAGTGCCCGAACCGGTTTTCTGCTTGTGCGTCTTTTTATACAACTTTCTATCAATTAAAATATTCAATAATAAAATCCGCGTTAATCCATGGAAATCAGTGTTCATTATGTTTTAGTTTTCCTACAGTCTCTGGCGCTTGTGTCTTGGCGAGATTAGTCCGCAGATTTACGCTGATAAGCACAAGAAAACAAAAATTAATCTGCAACAATCTGCGTTAATCAGCGGACCTTAAAAGCCTATTCAGAGGGTTCAGCTTCGACCAGATTAAACAAGGACATTGCTAAACTTCTAAAGTCAAGTCTTCTTCTTGTAAGAAATCCGTATCTATATCCAACGCTGATTCCAATTGTAAAATGTTTATAATGTATTTCTGCTGGTTCAGGAGCGTAATTACCATAAGGGTTTTTTCTGTAAGCATCCCAAAAGGAAGTCATAAAATTAAGGTTCAGGAAAAAGCTCTGGCTTTCATGTCCTCTTATGTTCACATACGCGCCGCCGCCGACAAAGAAAGGTGGAAACCTTTCAAAAGAAGGCAGGAGACCGCTTAAAAAGGGATATGTAAATGCTGCGTACGGTACAATTGTAAAATTACTAAATAAATTGAGCGGGAACTTTAACTCGGCGCCCACAGCTAAATTAATGGAAGGTTTCCATGGATCTGCCATAAAAACCCGAAAATTCGCTTCTATGCTAAAAAAAGTTAAAAATTGCCATTCTGCACCAAGAGTTAATCCTGGTAAAGGCATAATTCTATGATCAAGTGGTATCAGTGATTCAGGACCATCAGGACCTTCCACATAAACTGACTGACCGCCGCCAACTAATCCTGTGTCCTGCAATGCATAAAAAGAAATGGGCATATCGAAAGATGCTCTTAAATACAGGAATTTGTTCCTCCAGGCGCCGTCTCCGGCTGCCGCTTTTGCTACTGCTTCAGCGGATGCTGCCTGCACCATTTCTTCGATTACTTCATCGGTAACTGCCGGAATAAGGGATGCCGCTCTATAGAACAAAAACTGGTTATGCTCAAACATTTCCTCTAATTCGCCGAAAGGCCAGCCAAAAGACGCCATTTCCATGTTTGTTTCATTATAAATAAGACTGATCAGAATGATAAATTTGATTTGCGGCTCATATTCGTCAGAATAAGGCTGAATCTCGAATCTGAAGGTGAATCCGGCTTCGTGTCTGAAATCGGATACCCTAAAACCCATAGACATGGCTTCCATCTTGAAGTTATTCATAAAAAAGGTTATCTGGTCCAAATCTCTCGCGGTACCTTCAAAATACAGGGTTCTGTTCGGAAGCTCAGAGGCGAAAGAGGAGACAGCCAAGGTTAATAAAACTGATAAAAATAATGCTTTTTTCATATATCTATTCTTTGTCTTAATTATATAATATTTATCGGCAATAATCAAATATAAACTACAATATTACAGAATTACCCTGCGTCCTCAATTAGATTCTTCATTATATACTCCCGCCTTTCCGGGGTATTTTTACCCATGTAAAAATTGAGTACCTGAGGAACCTGTTTCAGGGTATTCACCGAAACCGGTACAATACGCATATCATCGCCGATAAACTGCCCAAACTCTTTGGGACTGATTTCGCCCAGACCCTTAAAACGGGTAATTTCTGACGAAGAACCAAGAGCAGCGGACGCTTCGTCACGCTCTTTTTCTGTGTAACAGTAGCGTGTCTCTTTTTTTGTACGTACGCGGAAAAGCGGCGTCTCCAGTATAAAGACATGCCCGGCTGTAACAAGTTCTTCAAAATAAGAGAGAAAGAACGTTAAAAGAAGATTGCGTATATGGAAGCCGTCAAAATCCGCATCTGTAGCGATTACAATTCTTGAATAACGCAGTCCTTCTATATCATTATCGATGCCCAACGCCATCATCATGTTAAAAAGCGCTTCGTTTTTGTAAATGGCAGTGCGTTTTTTACCATGCATGTTTTCTACTTTTCCGCGTAGAGAAAAAATTGCCTGCGTCATTACATCACGGCTGGAAACAATTGAACCGGAAGCCGAGTCACCCTCTACAATAAAGATAGTTGACTCTTCTCCGTTTTTGCCGTCTTCCAGATGATATTTACAGTCCTTTAACTTAGGAATATTTATCGCCACTTTTTTTGCCGCGTCTCTGGCTTCTTTTTTGACGGCGTTTAATTCGGTACGCAATGATTCATTGGCAATTATTTTTTGTTCCAGTTTTTTACTTGCCTCGGGATTTCTGTGCAGCCAGTCTACTACCGCATCACGCGTTTCCTGTACAACCCATGCCCGGATATCAGAGTTGCCAAGTTTGTTTTTTGTCTGGCTTTCAAAGACCGGGTTTTTAAGTTTTATAGCGATTGCCGCAATTGTACCTTCACGTACATCTTCACTGCGGTAATCCTTTTTATAAAAAGTCTGTATACCTTTTAAAAAGCCTTCCTTAAATGCCGAAAGATGAGTTCCTCCGTCGGATGTAAATTGGCCGTTAACGAACGAAAAATATTCTTCGCCGTAATTATTTGTATGGGTAAACGCCAGTTCAAGCTGGCCATTTGTTGAATGTTTGCCTTTGTAATAACCAAGAGGATACAACCCTTCGTTTCCGGTTTCTTCCTGTAACAGATCGTATAACCCGCGCGCAGAAACAAACTTCTTCCCGTTAAACGATAAATTAAGCCCGGCGTTAAGATACGCGTAATTCTGCATCCGTTTTTCTATGAATTCAGCGTTAAATATATATTCCTTAAAAATTTCCGGATCTGGAATAAACTCTACCATTGTTCCGTCTTTAATTTTTTCTTTAAGTTTGCCTTTACGATCGCTTTTTAACTTTCCCCTTTCAAAAATCGCTTCGGCGAATTCTCCGTTCCTTATCGCGACTACCCTAAAATGAATTGACAGCGCGTTTACCGCTTTTGTTCCTACGCCGTTAAGGCCGACTGAAAATTGAAATACATCGTCATTGTACTTCGCTCCAGTATTAATTACAGAAACACATTCAACAAGTTTTCCTAAAGGGATGCCGCGCCCATAATCGCGCACCTTAACCATTGCTTTTCCGGCTTTATCAATTTCTTTTATCTGCGTTTCAATAAGTTTGCCGTTACCCATAATAAACTCATCGATTCCGTTATCTATTATTTCTTTTAATAAAACATAAATACCGTCGTCCTGATTGGAACCGTCGCCAAGACGTCCTATATACATTCCTGTACGCAGCCTGATATGCTCAAGCGAAGAAAGAGTCTTAATTTTTGATTCATCGTAAACAGGAGCCTTCCCTGCCGCCGGTTTTACAATTTCAGTTTTTTCCGGTACAGTCTTGGCCGCTGTGTTTTTAACCGCTGGTTTTGCAGCAGACTTCGCTGCAGGTTTAGCGGCAGCTTTGGTTTTTGATGATGCTTTTTTTGTTTTTTTCTTAACTGGCATATTGTTACATCTCTCCTATAAAATTTAATATTTTATTTTTTAACCACAGAGTTACACAGAGTATTCCTCTTGGTTTGATAACAAGCAAAAACCAATAAATATATCGAATTGCAGATTTCTGGAAGAGTTAAGGTTATTTGGAAATTCCGCACAGCACTCTGTGCAACTCTGTGGTTATTAATTTTTCTCATAGTTGTTTTTGTAATTCTTTTATACAGTTTTCGCAATCACGGACATTAGCTTCCAGATCGGTGATAACTTTTTGAATATCATCGATTTTATTTTTCTTTTCTGTTATCGATTTTTGTAATCTTTCTATTTTCGTTTTTTCTTCGTCAATGGCAAGAGAGGCCCTTAATTTTTCTATTAATTTTTCATTGTCAGCGATGGATTGATTCAGCCTCGCTGCTCTGCCAATGATTTCTCCGTCTTCTGCGCTGACAATTGTATCAATAAAGTATTTGCGTTCCGGAGTAATATTTTCGTCTATACCGGCAGCCTGAGCGCCAAACTTTCTGTAAAGGCAACCAAGAGCTTCTTTAACATTATTAATGTGATTCTTTACAGATTGAATCTGTTTCGCCGGGTTGCCTTCCATGCCAAAAGAAGCGGTAATAATGCGTTTTTCATCTTTTAATGACGATAACTCATCTTTCGCGGAATGAGAAATACTCCGCAAATTATTAAAGTCCGAGAGTATAACCGATACATCATCATGTTCACTGACTGCTTTGCGGTTATTGTACCGTTCGCCGATGTTATAATATAACTGTTCCTGGCTTTCCTGAGCTTTGGACAGAAATGTCTTTAAAACAAGACCCTGGGCGCTCTTTCCTATCCATGAAAAGACATTACCCCCTTCCTTGTTATCCAACTCCCCGATGCGCGTTTCCAGTGATTCAAGTTTGGCTTTTAAGGCATCGGCCTGTTCTTTAAAGAGTGAGGTATAATCGTCATAGTCGCTGTTCTCCAGTAGAGCTTTTCCAAGCCTGCGGTTAATCCCCGTCATTTCTTTGGCGCGTTCTTTTTCTTCAAGTTCCCTGGTTGAAATTGCCTCTTCCAACTCCCTGAAACGGCGGTTTTTTTCTTCTATTTTAGAGATTGATGCGTTGGATTCCGCGATATCCATTAGATATACATTGTATTGATTAATATCCTCAAAATCGGCCTGAACTTCGATCGTACGGGTATATAGTTTTTCACCAAATTTTTCCAAAAGAGAATCCAGGGAAGAATGGCTTTCCTGGCTGTTTTTGATTAAATCCTCTATTCTCTTTCTGCGATCGTCCATAGGTATAATATACGTTATTTTTAGGGAATTGGGAATAGCTATAATAGAAGCGAAAATACGCTTTTTACATCGATTTATGACTACTACTCACTTGATCAATAAACGCTTTTTAGTGTAAAAATAAAATAAGTAGAAGAGTCTATAAATAAACAGGAGTTGACATGAATTTAAGTGAATTAAAACACGCGAGATTAAAGAAATGGGTTGAAGAAGCGGTCGAAATGATGGCCCCTGATTCAGTAGTAATCTGCGACGGCAGCAAGGCTGAATACGACAATATGCTCAAAATAATGGTAGACGCAAACCTTGGCGTAGCGTTAAACCCGGAGAAAAGACCGAATAGTTTCTGGTTCCGTTCAGATCCTTCGGACGTAGCAAGAGCAGAAACCCGCACATTTATTGCCAGCAAAAACAAAGACGACGCTGGTCCAACCAATAACTGGACAGACCCGGTCGAATTAAAAAACACAATGAGGGGCTTGTATAAAGGCTGTATGAATGGCCGTACAATGTACGTAATCCCCTTCTCCATGGGTCCTGTTGGATCAGATATCGCCAAAATCGGCGTTGAAATTACTGACAGTCCATACGTTGTATTTAATATGCACATAATGACAAGAGTCGGCGCCAAGGTATTGGATGTACTTGGATCCGATGGTTTCTTTGTTCCTTGTCTGCATTCAATCGCTAAACCCTTGGGTCCTGGCGAAAAAGATACAGGCTGGCCATGTGAGCCGGATGTAAACAAAAAGTTCATCAGCCACTTCCCCGATGATTATGAAATCTGGTCTTATGGTTCAGGTTACGGCGGAAACGCCCTGCTCGGCAAAAAGTGTCTTGCTCTGCGCATCGCATCGGTACTCGCAAGAGACGAAGGCTGGCTTGCGGAACATATGCTCATACTCAAAATTACAAACCCAGCAGGAAGCCATAAGTATATCGCTGCAGCGCTGCCTTCATTCTGCGGAAAAACAAACCTTGCGATGCTTGTACCAACACTGCCAGGCTGGAAAGTAGAATGTATTGGAGACGATATCTGCTGGATGAAGTTTAAAGAAGATGGACAGCTTTATGCCATTAATCCTGAATCAGGCTTCTTCGGCGTACTTCCCGGAACAAGTGAATTCTCCAACCTGAACGCCATGAAAGCAATAGAGAAGAATACGATTTTTACAAACTGCGGTCTTACTGAAGATAAAGACGTATGGTGGGAAGAAATCGGTTACCCGGCGCCAGGCAAAGAAATCATTGACTGGAAAGGAAGAACCAGACCATCTCCAACTACCGATAAAAAAAGCGACGATCCTATCGCTCATGCCAACGCGCGCTTCACAGTACCTGCGGCTCAGTGTCCTGTAATCGCTCCTGAATGGGACGATCCCAAAGGCGTGCCTATAAGCGCATTCCTTTTCGGCGGACGCCGCGCTACAACAGTACCATTGGTAAACCAGAGCAAGAGCTGGGTACATGGTGTATTCATGGGTTCAATCACAGGTTCAGAAACAACAGCAGCTGCTCTTGATATTGCAGGAGCTGGAACAGTACGCCGTGACCCGTTTGCGATGCTGCCATTCTGCGGTTACCACATGGGTGATTATTTTGCTCATTGGCTCAAGCTTGGTAAACAGGCTCAGGATGCGGGCAATGGCGACAAACTGCCTAAGATCTTCTTTGTTAACTGGTTCCGCAAAAATGCAGAAGGCAAATTTATGTGGCCGGGCTTTGGCGAAAACAGCCGCGTCCTTGCATGGATTTTTGACCGCTGCAACGGAGTTGACAACTGTGTTGAAACAGCTATCGGCAACCTGCCCAAACCTGGCAGCATAACAAAACCGGATGGTTTAAGTGACGATATAATGGCAGATCTTATCAAGCTGGATGTAGAAGGCTGGAAAGCGGAAATCGCCGATGTCAGAGAAAAACACTATCCAGGTTTTGGCAACAAACTGCCCAAAGAACTTTCAGAATTGCTTGATTTAATGGAGAAAGATTTGAATAAATAGTTATGTTTAGTGACTAGTTACTAGTGTTTAATTAGGAGTGAAGATTTTTCTTCACTCCTTTTTTTTATCTACTAAGAAAATAAGATAACCACAGAGTTACACAGAGTGTCTCGCGCAACTCCATTGATTTATTTATCCTTGAAAATACTTGTTGTTCGATATTTATTATAAATATCTATATCATATAAAAATTTTTAAAATCTCAGAAAGCAAGAAGTTCCAAGCAGTATTATCAAACTTCGACTATAACTCTGTGTAACTCTGTGGTTAAACTTCTTCTTTAATTATTTTAGAAATTCCAGGAAAGTTTTTATCAGAGTATCTTCGTAATGGCCTTTGTAGGTTCCGGAGAAAAA
>Ga0123356_10003467_pt1 | contig 16499 bp, 12 predicted proteins | sample TergutEmb28metaG_2_FD_92546 | JGI IMG/M metagenome (GOLD analysis project Ga0123356, IMG submission 92546) | Embiratermes neotenicus P3 segment gut microbial communities from Petit-Saut dam, French Guiana - Emb289 P3 | ecosystem: Host-associated > Arthropoda: Insects > Digestive system > Gut ...
TAGTTTAACATCATATAAATCCATAAATAGCAGCACTATAGATAAAAGGTAGAGGCAAGCCACAAACCGGGGGTCAAAAACAAGTGTATGATAATTATTGGTTTGGAAAAATTGCATCACGCTTTCCATATTCAAAAAATAAGCAAGAGAGCCTAAAATAAAAGGTAACGGTCTGTTATACAGCGTGGCATATAGCGCCAAGAATATTAAAGCAGGATGACTATACCGCTCGTGCATTTGTGTATTGAAAAAGAAAAACAAAAGCGAAATAAGTGCGCAAGAGATAATGAGTTTTTTCTGAGAATATTCTACATTTCTTTTTTTAAATACGTTGAGAATAAATGGTTTAAGAAAATGCAACAGGGCAAAGAAGCTGGTTATAAAAAATAAAATTAATCCCCAATTTTTATAAGTGATTCCTAGAAAAACAAGCGTATCCGGTGTTCTTATCGGATTTTCAATAAAGAAATGCCACATATTATAAGCACATACTGAAACTCTTGGATAGTGTCCTACAGAGCCTGTGATCACATTCCATAATTTCGAGAAATCTCCGGCATAAATAAAAGGAAAGAAGATTAAAAATTGTATGATTCCAACACCAACAATAGCGTATAGCACTTTTTTTATTTGAGATTTATCAAACACAACAGGCAACAGTAACAGCGCTACGACAGGTAAAAAAACGATGGCTTGCAGTTTCATATTCATCGCTAATACGATAAACAATAAGCTGAGAAATAGCTTTTTACGGTAGCCGAAAATTACTGCACCAAAAATAAAGAAGGTCATCATTCCATCTACTTGTCCCCAAATGGCGCTGTTGTATAAAACCGCCAAATTCAAAAAATAAAACAAAGAAAATAACAAGGCTTTATAAGTGTCTTTGAATTTGTTGTCCAATATTTTAAACAACATTAAAGTGGTTCCGAACTCAAAGAATATGGTGAGTATTTTTAATTTATAGATGTTATCTGCGATAGCTTCAACACTTCCCTGTATTTTTCCATAAAAGCATAGCACATATTGGTATAAAGGCAAATAATTTGTCCATGATTTATATATGTTTCTGAATCCTTCGGTAAAAATAATTTTTGCCCAGGCGCTCCAACACGCCAAGTCGTCGTCAAATCCTTTTTTGGGTGTAATAATAATGAGCATTACTACAAATGGGGCGTACAAGAGTAATATTTTCCCCCAGTACAAAATGTTATTTTTCTCCAGGTATTTCATACATTTTATTTTTTAAAATTCCTTTTTCCTTTTTTAAGCAAAGAGGCTAACAAATCCAAATCATTGGCATACATGCCGTGGCAATAATCCATTTCATACTCCCAAACATACTGTTCTGCAGATATTCCGGATATGGGCAGCGGCAGTTCCAAATGAAAAACATAGTTCTTAATTCCTTTATTTTTCAATCGTTTAAGAAATGGTTTGTTTATATCCGTAATCTGATAATAGCGACTCATGCAGACATATTCTATCTGTTTATCTTCCAGAATTTGTTCGATAATTGAAAGGTTTTTAGGCGCTTCCGGCAGCATTCCCATCTCCATAGCTTTTTTTGAAAATCCAAAAATCAAATTTTCGGAAACCATCGGTTTTATTCCCAATATATTCGCTTTATCCACGGCTTCCCATGTAAATAATTCCATAATTACTTTATCCCGAAACCAAAATTCATCATAAATTCTTTGCGGGTCGTTGATTTTATCGGTTACTAAAATGGCATCGGGGTGTCTTCTAAACCAATCATTTATAGTTTGCATGTTCATAGGCGTATATTTGCCGTGAATGAGCGTATTCATAAACTCCTCCTCGGTTACTCCGGGCGAATCATGTGCAGCAACAATTTTTCCGTCGGTAGTATAGGTCAAATCAAGTTCAAATAATCTACAGCCTTTGCTATACGATAAATCCATGGCTTCCACGCAGTTAGTATAGTTTATGCCGTCAATGGCGCCTCCGGCATGGGCAATAAAATGTTCCCAATATTCTGCTTTTTCAGGTTCATGGTCGCATTCGCATTCTTCGCAGCAAGAAGATAATAGCAGGGTCGCTCCGGTGGTTACAAAAAATATGATAATGCCATGAGTAAGTAGTTTTTTTGTGTTCATATTTAATTTGTTTTTCATTTTGTTTCTATCACTTCTTCAATGATATAGATAGGTCTGTTCTTTGTTTCGTCAAATAGATGTCCGATATATTCTCCAATAATGCCCATTACGATAAAATTAATGCAAAACATGAGGCTTAAGAAAATGATCAATGTGGTATATCCTGGCACCGGTTTTTCGATGCACCACATTACCAATGAGTAGATTGCCACAATAACGCTGAAAAATCCTGATAAAAGTCCGCACCACAATCCCAATTTTAATGGCACTTTCGATAAAGTTGAAATTGCAGAAAACGAAAGTGTTAAGAGTTTAAAAAACGAATATTTGCTTTCGCCGGCTACTCTGGGCGGCGCCACATATTCTATCGTTGTTTTGTTGAAGCCTATAATTTGAATGAATCCCCTCACAAAGCGTGTGCGTTCGCGATAATCGCTTTTCAAAAGATTAATCACTCTTCGCGAAATCATAAAAAAATCGGAAGCATTGGGCTCTAATTTGGCATGTAACAATTTGTTTGTTATGCCATAAAACATTTTTGAAGTGATGTTTCTGAAGAAACCGCCATCTTTCCGGTCATTGCGCACCATGAGTACAACATCGCTACCCTCCTGCCACTTTTTTAGCATCTCTGCAATATATTTCGGAGGATGCTGTAAATCTGCATCCAAGCAAATTGCCATATCTCCGGTACAGTGGTCTATTCCGGCAAGCATCGCTGCTTCATGCCCAAAATTACGTGAAAAATTGATCAGTTTTACGGCAGGGTTTTGTGCAGCAAACTCTTTTAAAATGGTAAGACTTTGGTCTTGGCTGCCATCGTTTACAAAGAGAATTTCCGGAACAGCTTCTATCCGTAATAATTCTTGTTCTAATTCTTTGTAAAACAACGGTAAAGATTTTTCTTCATTGTACACCGAAACGATGATGGAGATTTTAGGAGTCATAATATTCTTCATAGTTATTACTTTTTGTGATTACTATTCGGAGTTAGAAGATCCATCAATTAAAACAGGTTCTGTTCCAAATTGAGGGCCCGGTATGATGAACCTATAAGGCTTAACTTCGTATAAATACCAATTATCTAACTCAATGGGTTCAATACTATCATTCATCATTTTAAAAATTTCAGAAATTTCTTTCTCCTTTTTCCATAACAAAAAGGTAAACTCACTGTGTGCGTGTCTGCCTTTATCATGGTCTATAAACCAATGTTTATTGGCTGCATGCAACCAAGGCTCTCCCCAATCCCAAACACAATATAGTCTAATTCCTTTTTTAGAAAACATAGTTACTTGTTTTGCAGTCCAATACTCAGTAGTAATTCCATATTTTAAAATTTCTTCATCGGAAAAATAGCTATCAATAATTCTTGCCTTTTCCGGATAGAAGTTGAAAAAGCGCTCTAATCCTTTGTCAAGCTCCCGAATCGGATAATTTATCAGTAAATAGCCTATCATCAGAATAGAGAAAATTGTATTGATAACTATATTGTATAATTTATTTTTATTCAACCAATTAGACACTAATATAACGGCGTTGAACGGCAATAGAAAATAAGGAAAATAGTTGTAGCGCATAGTATCAAAACCACCGTAACTACCTGTTACAATAGGTGCAAGAAGAACTATGGGTGTAAAAAATATTACAAATAATTGAAATACAAACATTTTATCTGCATGTTTTTTTTCTTTAATGAGCTTAACAGTTTTTCTAAAAACATATATAATAGCTGCAAGGTAAGAAAATGCCGAAAGGTAAGAAAGTACTAAAATATAGGAAGGTGTGGTTAAATATCCATACATTTGTCCGGTAAAAATCTCTAAGGAACTACGAATAGATTGTAACGTAAATTCACCGTATGCTTTAGTTAATGAAAAATAAGGATTGTTTTTGAAAAGTATCCATAAGATAATGGCTAAAAAAATACCTGAAGCAATGGTAACCAAAAGTTTTGTTAATACTTTCCAATCTTTATTAAAAAAATAGAGTACAGTAACTACTAAAAAAGCAGGAATAGAAAAACAGATAAAAAACAGTCTATCACAAGCGCCGCTAAGCGTGGATAGCACTAAAATAGCCATGAGTATTTTCCACGATTTTGCGTCTAAATATCTTAAAAACAAATAAATACAAATAAGCGCCATGAGAAAAGCGCTGTTATGAAAAGAATTATGATTTAAGAGCGCCGACTCCCAAACCATATTATCTATAAAAAATATAAACAGGTAAGAAGCAAATAGAAAAATAGCGGGTGCAAAAACCGAAGGGTGCAAGGCTGGTTTTAACTGTTTGAAAATCAAATAAAATATTACAATAAAAGCCGAATATTGTATTACAGAATAGGCAAATGTTGCCACAATAAAATCTCCGAATATGGCATTCAGTAGAAAAAAGAGTAGCATATCGGGGAAAAAATTAGTGGCTTGATTTAAAGTCCAGCCGCTCAGCGTATATCCATCTTGAAGAATATCTCTGTAAAGCGAGGGTAAATATAAGGCATCTGAAGAAAGGAAATAGTTTAATCCCCAATCCGGGAGAAAAGCAAACCAAAATAATAAAACTATTAAAGCTACGATTGATGCCCATATTATCCAGCCGTAAGTATTTAAAAATGTTTTTATTTTTGTGATCATATACAAGATTTATCAATTATTGTGGCAAAAATAAATATAATTACATATTAATTTGAAATAATGATAGGAGGCATTATAGAAGATGTTGAGAAAATATTTTTGAGGCCGCATAAATTGGGTAAATTTCAATTTTATCTATTTTTCCAAAATTTTCTAAAGAGATTCTGATGCCTCTTTTTACGCATTTTTCCGCAATAAATTGGTGCAAACTTTGCATGGCGCCCCTTGTTCCTGCTTTAACCTCAACCGGGATAATGCCTGTACCGTTTTCAATCAAATAATCAACTTCCGCCTGACTGCCTCGTTGCTCGCGTTGCCAGTAAAAAAGTTGTACAGGTGCGTTGCAGGGCATGTTTTTAACAATTTCCAATCCTACAAACATTTCGGCGATTGACCCTCTGTTAATTTGCTGAAGCGTTTCACCCAAAAATAGTTTTGAAATATCTAACTTCAATGCCTGTTGCATAATTCCGGTATCGAATGCTATGAATTTTTGGTGTTTATGATTGAGTTCGGCAGCTAATGGCACACCATTTGCCGAGCTGTGTGTAATGGGATATGCTAAACCTGCCATGATCAGTAACTCAACAGCCATTTTAATGCTCTCGTATTTCGTATTTTCAGCAGCACGGGAATACACAAATTTGTTGCTTGTTTGCTCCATTATGGAGAGAAAAATCTCTTTCAATCGTAAGGCGGGAACACGTTTCTTATATTTTGCAAAATCAGTATTATAGGTCAAAAACAAGTCGTTGAGTATCTGCTGACATTCTTGCAAACTGCCTCCGGCAACATAAGTTGCCACTACTTCCGGCATTCCGCCAATCGCAATAAATCGCACTAAATGATTAAGGCATTGTTTGTGAAGTGGTTCCGACATAGGTTTTTCAATGGAAGAAGCCGCAATTTTATTTGCCAAGCCGCTTAAATTCATTGCATTTAAGTATTCATTAAACGACATGGGATACATAAATAGCGATCGAATGCGCCCAACGCCAAATGAAGGCAGTTCCTCCAACGCAAATTCTAACAGCGATCCGGCTGCGATAACGTGCAAATCGGGCATTTCTTCATAAAAAAATCGTAACGCTGAAATAGCAGGTATGCAGTTTTGAATTTCGTCAATAAACAGTAGCGTTTTGCCTGCCTTTATGGGTGTGCCAAACATGGCATAAAGTTCATCTATGATTAATTTCGGCGAAGAATGCCGCTCAAAAATCTTTTTGGCTTCTTGATGTTCCTTTTTCTCAAAGTTAATTTCCAAAAAAAAGTCAAATACTTTACTCAGTTCTTTTACCGATGACGACTTACCAACTTGCCTTGCACCTCGCAATAGTAAGGGCTTCCTGTTATTGGAATTTTTCCATTCTAATAAATGCTTGTCTATGTTTCTTTTAATATACATTGTTTGTTCAAAAAGTGAGATAACCGTGGCAAAAATAGTAAAAAAATCAAACCAAACAAAGTTAGTTTAAGTAAAAAAATCGAACCAAACAAAAACATTTCAGGTAAAAAAATCAAACCTGTAGATTACCACTTACATATCAATTTTGAATAATAATAGGAGGTTTCGCTCTACCCTGTTGTTCGCAAGGGTTAATATCCAAATACAGTTCCGCTCCTTCCGGCACGGTAAATTCTCCTCTCAACTCTATAAAATCTGTTGCTCTTACACAAGGTTTTAATAATTTGACATTGCGGCAACAAAAATAGAATAAAATGCTTTAGTTTCTCGTGCGGTATTACAAAAGCAAGAATCCGGTAAATATCGGAAAAAAAGGAAGAAGTTACATAAATATTTCCTAATACTTTACCAGGTTTTCCTAATTGCAACCAGCCGTTATTTTCAGGATATATCGTAGGTGTTCCTGCTCCGGTGCCTTCTCCTGAACAGTCAATAATAATATCTGTCCAGTTGCTAATACGAACAGAACCATTTATATGCAACTTTGACGAGGGAGGGTTCCTACATTTTCCATTTTGCCCTCATGCCGAGGTCATGAGGGCGATCTAATATCCCCTTCAAGTTTTGAAGGGGTGCCCGAAGGGCGGTGTAGTTTATATAAAAATGATTTTCAAATACATACTACTGCTGTTGCGTTAAAATTTTAAAATTGTTCATAATATAGTTTGATATATAAAAACATATAAGCGTTCTTTGAGAAATTGATTTGAAAGCAAATCGCCGAAGGCGATTAACTGATTGAACGCCTACGGCGTTAGCCTTGCACTCAACTCTAACGATTTGCTAAAAATTAACGCAACAGCAGTAAATACATACTATGAATAAATGTTTGGCTAAAGCCATTTATTTTTGTTGTTCCTTTAGATCCGTCAGTTGAAACTGACGGCAATGATATTATATCGCGCTTACAGCGCTCTTTCCCGCGCATTTTCCAATTTATCGTTTTTCAATTTCAACAGTACAAAACATCCCTAATTGTTTGTTTAAAGGAGAGAGCAGCCGTTCTAAAAAATTTACTGTCCCGTGCATGAACGGCGGCAGGAAGGCTTTGCGGGATAATCCACCGCTGACAAGGTATAAAAATGGGGTGTGATATTGAATTTCGTTGAGTTGTAATTTTTGAAATTGTTCGTTGAAGTATTTCATATCGCGCTCAAAATAGATGTAGGGCAAGGCCTGGTTGGAATTACTTACAGGGTTGCCCGGATTTATTTCCCTATCGGCATTGGGGTCAAACGGTTCATGATGGAAATGCTTGTAAATGAATCTACCCCAACTACTATTTGCCGGCTCAATCATCAATATTTTGCCTCCGGGCACCAAACACCGTTGCGCTTCTTCTAAAAACAAATAAGGTTTTGGAATGTGATGAAATACGTTCAGCATCATAATGCAAGAGAGCGAGTTATCTTCAAATGGGAGCTGCTCGGCGCTACAAACAAGGTCAACTAAAGGCAAATCTAAAATATCGGAAGTAACTACTTGAGAAAACATGTTTTTCATAAAACCGCCACCGGAACCAATTTCCAAAAATATGCCATGGGGGCAATCTTCTGCTCTCCGGATCAACTGCTTATACCATTCCGTATATAACCGGTTAAGAAATTTTTTATGGAGAATAATTTCTCTGTTAAAGAGCGTAGATTCGGGAGTATCCAAAGGATACGGGTTCTTATATTTACTCATATTCATAATGGGCTTTTACGATTTTAACCTTGCGAAATAATGAAAAAAACTGTATTTTTGCCAAACTTTTTAACATATACAACTTTCTATTACACAATTTTATGGAAAAAGGAGAACAAGTTATTTACGATTTTTTTGAAGCCAATGCACCCAAATTAGACAAGTGGAAACGCCGCAATCGCTTTTACCAAAAAACTATCGAAAAACAATATGCCTTTATTATACCGGAAGGCTCTGTAGTGCTGGAATTGGGCTGCGCTACCGGCGATTTGCTCAATGCGGTAAAACCGGCAAAAGGAATTGGAGTAGATTTCTCGCAAAATGCGCTAGATATTGCCCAACAAAAATACCCACACCTCCGATTTATCCATGCCAATGTGCTGGATTTTGTTCTTGATGAACCCGTTGATTATGTGATCATTTCCGATTTGCTTACCTCATTATGGGATATACAGAAGTTTTTAAAATGCTTAAAACAATATGTAACACCTCATACCAAAATTATTATTTCAAGCTATAATTTTATTTGGGAACCTGTATTAAAATTAGGTGAAGTATTGGGGCTCAAAGCAAAACAGCCGCTACAAAACTGGTTGTCTATTCAGGATATCAAAAATTTGCTTTATCTTAATGATTTTGAAATTATTAAAAATGAGCGAAAACTCCTTTTTCCAAAATACATTCCTGTTTTTAACGCCATTGTAAATAAGTTTTTGGCAAATTTACCGGGGATAAACCACTTAAATTTATTACAGTTTATAACGGCACGCCCAGTAGCTCCAACTTCAACAGAATATTCCGTATCTATTGTGGTTCCTGCCAGAAATGAAAAAGGAAATATAGAAAACGCTATTAAACGCACTCCCAAATTTGGATTACATCAAGAATTTATTTTTATTGAAGGGCATTCTTCAGATGGCACATACGAGGAAATGATACGAGTACAAGAATCGTATCCTCAAATAGATATAAAAGTTTTTAAACAAACGGGAAAAGGAAAAGGCAATGCCGTTCGTGAAGCTTTTGATAAAGCGTCTTGTGATATTTTGATGATTTTAGATGCGGATTTGACCACACCACCCGAAGATATGTTCAAATTTTACGAAGCGTTAAGAGATAATAAAGGCGAATTTATCAATGGCTGCCGTTTGGTATATCCTATGGAAAAAGAAGCGATGCGCTTTCTTAATTTATTGGCAAACAAGTTTTTTGGCTGGTTCTTTTCGTTTCTACTGGGGCAGCGTCTAAAAGATACTTTATGCGGAACTAAAGTTTTATTCAAAAAAGATTACGACAAAATTCTTGCCAATAGAAGTTATTTCGGCGACTTTGATCCTTTTGGCGATTTCGACTTGCTGTTTGGAGCCGCCAAACTAAATTTAAAAATAACAGAAATCATTGTGCGGTATAAAGACCGTGAATATGGCTCCACGCAAATCAGCCGCTTTTCTCATGGCTGGTTATTGATAAAAATGAGCCTGTTTGCGGCAAGAAAAATTAAATTCAAATAAAACATGAAAAAATACAAGTTTTCCCTTCTATTTTTAATTATTCCTCTGTTTATTATAGGCTGGGGTATTTTTAATGTTTATTACTTCAACAACTTTTATGCAAGGGATGTTGACCCGGAATTTGCCTACCTGATTAATGGTTTAAATGTTGCCTTACTTGAATTTAACCGGATTGGACATTTTGACCATCCCGGAACGACATTTCAAGTGTATTGCGGATTGATTATCCGTATAACGCATCTTTTCACAGGGAAAGATGCTGTAGTTCAAGATCTTCTCAATCGCCCCGATTATTACTTAAATGCAATCAATATCTCGTTATTCATTCTGCATGCGGTTTTATGTTTTTTCATCGCCTGGGTGGGCAGAAAGCGAGAAATAAAAATTTGGCAAATCCTTATCCTGCAATCGGGGGTTTTGCTTAATGCCCTGATGACGTGGCTGTTTTGCCGCGTAATACCGGAGCGAATGCTCGTTATGGTTGCCCTGCTGTTTATTATAGTGTATTTGTTATATGGATACAAAAACAAACATCCTTTAAAATTCGCGATATGGAGCGGAGCGCTTATGGGACTGGGTATGGCAACAAAGTTCAATTTTTTACCTGTCATCCTGCTGCCGTTTTTTTTAATTAACTCAAACAAAAATCGTGGTATTTATGCAGTTACAGGAATAGCCTCGTTTTTCTTTTTCATATTGCCCATCATTAAAAAGTTTCATGAGTATAAAAACTTTATGATCGATATTGCCACACATGACGGTATTTACGGGGACGGGGCGGAACGTATGTTTGATCCTGTAAGGGTGAAAGAGGGGTTTTTCAAAACTTTTGAAACAGCGCCGGAATTGACACTAATCATTTTTACCATTGTTGCGGCTATCTTTCTTGCTTTTCTTTTCAGAAAAAAAGCAGAAACCGGCAAACAGATCGCCTTGTTTATCGGGATGTTTTTTATTACAGCGCTTCAAATTCTAATGGTATCAAAACATTTTAGCAGCCACTACCTGCTCCCGTTGGTGTCAATATATCCTCTGTTTTTGTTTTTATTAGATGATTTTTTCCATTGCATAAGCTCCCATAGAAAATGGGCGTTTATTCCTGTTGCTCTGATTATTACTGTTTGTATAGGTTTTACAATAAAACTGAGTATCAGGAATACTAAAAATATAAAATGGCATATAGAACGACATGAAAGCTCAAGGCAATTTGCATCTAACCACATACCTCCAAATAGTTTATGGCTTGTGGGTAGTCCTACATGGATGAGCGCACCATTTGTTGAAAATGGCATTATTTACGGATTAGCTTATTCAAATCATACTCATAAATATAAATCTGAGCTAATGAACATAAATCCAAATATCATTACCTATCGTTCTGAAAATGTCGTACTCTTTTGGCGCATGCATCACGTTCCGATAGATAGCATGGTGGTAACCAAAACGCCGATCCATCTCTACTACTCGCCCGGCAGGAATACCGGAGCTCTTGTGGAAGCGCTAAACAATGCTGCCCTAAGGAACAATGTTACGCTAAGCACAGATACTATATTTTCGAATCCTAAAGCAGGCTCGCATTTCATTATAATGCAAAACCACAATGCTCAAAAAGAATGGAGAACAGAAGAATTTATTTCAATTGAATAAACACTTTTATTTATGAATCACGTAAAAATTGCACTTATTACCGGCATTAACGGACAAGATGGTTCTTATCTTGCCGAATTATTATTAGAAAAAGGCTATCAAGTACATGGCTTGATGCGGCGCGCTTCCTATTTCAACACCGGAAGAATTGAGCATCTGTATTTTGATGAGTGGATTGAAGATATGAAACAGAGGCGTTGCATTGAACTTCATTATGGAGATATGACCGATTCGTCCTCCATAATAAGGATTATTCAAACAGTTCAACCCGATGAAATTTATAATTTGGCAGCGCAATCGCATGTAAAAGTTTCTTTCGATGTGCCTGAATATACGGCAGAAACGGATGGTGTGGGCACTTTGAGAATTTTGGAAGCCGTGCGCATTTTAGGACTACAAAAGAAAACGCGCATTTATCAAGCCTCTACTTCCGAGTTGTATGGAAAAGTGCAAGAAATTCCTCAAACCGAGAGCACCCCTTTTTATCCGCGTTCTCCTTATGGAGTGGCTAAAATGTACGCCTTTTGGATCACAAAAAATTACAGGGAGGCTTACAACATTTATGCTGCCAACGGCATTTTGTTTAATCACGAGAGTGAGCGCAGGGGGGAAACCTTTGTTACACGCAAAATTACCCTTGCCGTAGCCCGCATTAAACACGGCAAGCAAAAGAAAATCTATCTCGGGAACTTGAATGCCCTGCGCGATTGGGGATATGCCAAAGATTATGTGGAATGTATGTGGCGCATCTTACAACACCCTGAACCCGAAGATTTTGTGATTGCCACCGGAGAAATGCACTCTGTGAGAGAGTTTTGCACCCTTGCCTTTGCCGAAGCCGGTATTACTTTGCGTTGGGAAGGAGAGAACGAAAACGAAAAAGGAATCAACGTGGAAACCAATGAAGTACTGGTAGAGGTAGATCCGAAATATTATCGCCCTACCGAAGTGGATCAATTACTGGGCGACCCTTCCAAAGCGAAAGCATTATTGGGCTGGAACCCTACCTCAACGCCTTTTGAAAAATTAGTTAAGTTAATGGTGCAAAGTGATTTAAAAAACATTCAATAATGCAGATTCATAAAAATTCAAAAATATATGTGGCAGGACATACCGGATTGGTAGGCTCTGCCATTGTGCGTTGTTTGCAAAAAAACGGATATTCCAATCTGGTTTTCAGAGATATAACAGATTTGGATTTAAGAAGGCAACAAGAGGTTGAAGATTTTTTTGCTGAAGAACAACCGGAATATGTGTTTCTTTCTGCTGCTAAAGTAGGAGGCATTTTGGCAAACAATACTTATCCGGCGCAGTTTATTTACGACAACTTAATGATTGCCACAAACATCATTCACGCTGCCCGTTTGTTTGATGTAAAAAAACTGTTGTTTCTCGGCAGTTCCTGTATTTACCCCAAAATGGCGCCCCAACCCATTAAAGAAGAGTATCTTTTAACCGGAGGTTTGGAGCCTACCAACGAAGCCTACGCCATTGCCAAAATTGCAGGTTTGGAGTTATGCAAGTTTTACCGCAGGGAATATGGTTGTAATTTTATTTCGGCAATGCCTACCAATCTATACGGAATCAATGACAATTTCGATTTAAACAATTCGCACGTTCTACCCGCTTTAATTCGTAAGTTTCACGAAGCCAAAATAAATGAGCAGGAAGAAGTGGTAATTTGGGGCACCGGCGCTCCCAAACGCGAATTTTTGTATGTGGACGACCTTGCCGACGCCCTGCTATTCCTCATGCAGCATTACGAGAGCGACGAGCCGGTAAACATTGGAACAGGAGAAGACGTTGCCATTAGCGAATTAGTAGAAATCGTAAAAGAAGCTACCGGATTTACCGGAAAAACCGTATATGACACCTCCAAACCGGACGGAACACCAAGAAAATGGTTGGATGTTTCTAAAATTCACCACTTGGGGTGGAAGCATAAAACCGGGTTGGTGGAAGGGGTTAGGAAGGTTTATGGGTGGTATCGTTGTTTGTAACAACTATTCCCGTCTTACCCTAACACTGTTTTCGCAAGGGTTAATATCCAAATACAGTTCTGCATCCGGAGGTACATAAAAATCATTTTTCAGCTCTATATAGTTGGATGCCCGTAAAGAAACATTTTTCCCGGGTGTGATAGTATTAGCGCCACTCAAAGTGATTGATGTTTTAACCTTATTATCGTGATTGGCGAGAGCGGTAGAGTCGCTGATACTAATATTTTTATTATTACAATCGTATATTAATTGATAAGCATTTACCTGATCAATGTAATAAAAAGCAGAGTCTATAGTAGGGTCCAAAGCACACCCCCCCCAAACCCAATGTATTAATTGGAAGTTGATAGTAAGATTCATGGGATTATGAATACCTATCCCCAACAGATTATTCCTTGCTTGTGCAACAGCTTTCCTATCAATATACCATGTGATTTTATCCTTATCCCATTCTACACCAAACCAATGAAAAGTATTTGCATGATTGCAATAATGATGAAAAGTTCCAGTAGTGTTATCAATAACTGTATCACAGGGGCGGATCCAATCATTGGTAGTAATTATATTTGGTTCACAACCGGTTGATTCCATGATATCTATTTCATTATACAAGTTCAATGAATCTACACATCCCCAAAACCAGAAAGCAGGAAATAGCCCCATGCCTGCATCCCATTTAGCATACATTTCGTAATAACCGTATTTATATTTATTGTTAGAGGTTATTGATCCGGAGGTGTAGGGATGAATTCCACCGGGATACTTGCAGGGATTACCATTTTTAGGAATGCAAACAATTGGCGATGGCTCTTTTTTCATTCGCAGTACAAGTGTGTTGTCTTCAATGTATACATTATTCTTAATCATAAAATAGGGTGCCTCGTTATCTTTACCGGCATTCTTCGTACCTTCACTTCTATACCATAGTGACGATAACTGAGGACCATTAAAGTTATCCTGAGAAACTACTTGCCAATTTTTATCATGAGGAGGATGTTGGCCAAATGCAGGGAAAATAAGCCATCCTGCTAAAGCTATTATTATAAATGTTCGTTTCATAGTTAATTATTTTTAAGTTTTTTGCCTTTATATGTTGAACTTGCACTCCATCCGAGTCCATGACCCGGAATAATAATCATATCGAGACTATCGCCAATAAAATTACCTTTAACACCATAGTCGCTGGAATGCATTTTCCCCTTAATAAATTCTCCTGTACTATTTACTTTTGCATCGTAGCTTTTACCTCCTCTATGTTCCAAAAATCGGAGTGTAGAATCTCCTACTGCATTTACATCTACTACAGTTTGATATAATGCTGTACCGGAATTATCAGGCATAGTCCACCACGAATATTCTTCCTCGCAATCATAACTTCCCACCCATTTAGCGCGGTAATCCACACTAACAGAGCAGGTCGCCTTTTTGTTCCCTTTATCGGCGGAAGCGGTAATAGTTGCTTTTCCATATGCAACTGCTGTTACTGTGCCATCACTGCTTACTGTAGCCACTGTAGGTCTGCTGCTTGTCCATGTTACATTTTTATTGGTGGCATTATCGGGCTCTATGGTAGCAATTAAGGTTTCTGTTTCTCCGATATCAAGAGACAGGGTATTCTTATTAAGCGTTACGCCGGTTACGGGAATTCTCTCCTTTACAACATTTAAGTTGCAATTTGCTGTAAAATTTCCGTCTTGTGTGGTAATGGTAATTATGGCATTTCCCTCAGTAAGGGCAGTTATTTTGCCTTTATCGGTTACGGTAGCTACTGCAGCATTGCTGCTTGTCCATGTTACATTTTTATTAGTGGCGTTCTTGGGATATATCGTAGCAATTAATTGTAATGTATCACCGGTTGCAATTGTAAGTTCCTGAGGTGTATTAAGCTTTACACCGGTTACGGGAATATCTTTTTTACAAGTTGAAAAAAGAGCTATGCCTATTGTAACGCATGTTACCAAGTATAAAAAATATTTTTTATTCATAACAAAATAATTTAAAGATTTAAAGTGCAAAAATAAAAATTATTTTGTTAAAATCATCTGTTTGGCATCGCTGGTTTTGCCATTGCCAATTAATAGATAGGTATATACACCTGCAGATAGTTGTCCTGCCTGTATTTGGATTTGTTGCTCTTTCCTGACTTCGTCAATGCGTACCCTAAATTCGCTCCTGGCGTTTTACATTATTTTGCTACGCTGTAAAGAGCGCTGCAAGCGCGATTGTATCTCAGCCCATGGCAACGCCATCATACTTCATAATTTCTTTCGCTGGATACCGCCTTGGGTGGGTGAAAATGAGTGGCGGTTTTATAAAAATAGAATAAAATGCTTTAGTTTCTCGTGCGGTATCACAAAAGCAAGAATCCGGTTTAGTACAAAAAACCGAATAGCCAAAGCGGTATTTTGTTTGCAAAGCCATTTTCTATATTATCGGCTGCAATATATGCGTTCTCAATATTTTTTAGTTGCGAGTTAGTTTTATTTTTTTTCCCTATTTCAAAAATTATTTTTTCATCAATGGTAAAATCGCCGTTTTTTGCAGTACTTACTTTGTGCTTTGCCCGCAACTGATTGGCAAAAAAAAGTTTCCCGCTCGTTGCCAATGTTTTTATTTTCAAACGACAACGAATTGATAATATTGGTGTTGTCAAGATAAACTTTTTGCGGTTTCGATAGTGTCTCTAATGAAGGCTCCGGCTCGTTTATACACATTAAAACACCTGCTTTATCCAATAAATACAGGTATTTTACCAAAGCATTGCGGCTAATCTCTATCATGCCGCTCAATTGCGAAATATTGGGCGTAAAGGGTACCAATTCACCGATAACACCCAACATTTTTTTTATTTTTAAAATAGTGGCATACTCAATATCCTCAATTGCCGCTACTCACTTTTGTTTGCAGGCTACCGAGTTAGGATTGGAAACTTGTATTATAGGCTGGTTTGATGAGAAAAAAGTGCGAAAACTCCTTCAAATTCCGAATAAAAAACGTATTCCTTTGCTGCTAACTGTAGGTTATTCCACCGATGAATTACGAAAAAAACAGCGTAAAGAGTTAAAGGCTATGTACAGTTCAAATAAGTATTGAGGCTACTATTCAAAAATGCAGAGTGGAGAATGCGGGAATATATTCAACTACCGTAACAGGAAAGCTACCCAATTAATTGGACAACTGCACTTGCGAGCATTACGTTGTATGTACACATCACGTACCCCTATACCGGCACCCTGCGCCCCTATGAGGCGCATTATTCACAAAAAAACACACTTTTTTACGCAAACTTTATAAAACTAATTGACTTTCAATAAAATATGAGAAAAATAGCGTAAAAACTCAATATATTATTGCTATTTTATCCCCCTCAACTCGACGCAAAAACGCCATTTTAGCACTAAAAAAATGTATTATGTGGGGTAAACTTGTGCAAA
>Ga0123356_10003468_pt1 | contig 16497 bp, 11 predicted proteins | sample TergutEmb28metaG_2_FD_92546 | JGI IMG/M metagenome (GOLD analysis project Ga0123356, IMG submission 92546) | Embiratermes neotenicus P3 segment gut microbial communities from Petit-Saut dam, French Guiana - Emb289 P3 | ecosystem: Host-associated > Arthropoda: Insects > Digestive system > Gut ...
CCCAACCCCCAAAAATGTAGCCGAGGGGCCGCGGGCAGCTATGGACGAATCCAAAACCCCTTTAGGCGACGTCCCAAACGAAACCTGCCCCTAAAAAAAAAATAACACAAACCCCCCCCCCAAAGTCAACCCCCGCCCAAAAATAAAAAATATTGCCCCAACCCCCGCCAACAATGTATTTTATATACAGAATACCGACAAAAAAGGGGCAGGACGGGGCTACCGGAACAAAAAAAGGAACCGTGTAACAAAACCGGCCCCGCAATGTTCTAATGGATTATGCCGGGCGCGGGCCGCAAAACCCGCCCGCCGTACGCGAAAGAAGTTAAGAAAGGACTCAACGGATGAAAAAAACCGTGAAAGCGCTGTGCGCCGCCATCGCGATGTGCGCCATCGCCGCCGCCCCGAGGGCCGTCGCCGCCGAAGAAGCGCCCAAAATCGCCGTCTACGTCTCCGGCGGCAAAAGCATGAGCGAAAACAGGGTGCTGAGCACCTTCATATTAGACGCGCTCATCAGGAGCGGCAAGTACGTCGCGGTCGAACGGTCGCACGAGTTCGCCTCCCAGATAGACCGCGAACAGACAAGGCAGCGCAGCGGAGCCATAGACGACAACCAGATCAGCCGCCTCGGAATGCAGGCCGGCGTCCAGTACATCTGCGTCGTCAACATGGAGTGCGCTTTCAGCGCGTGCATGATGTCCGCCCGCATAATAGACGTCGAAACCGCAAAGGTCAAGACAATGGCCACCGCCGAAAAAGGCCTGGGGTCCATGGGCGCAATCAGAAAAGCCGCCAACGGGATCGTCGAGTCGATGCTGGGCGGAAGAGTGCCCTCCGGAGACCGGTTCGCAAGCGCGGACGCCGCCGGGCTACGCTGGGGATTCGGTTGGGAGGGGGGGGGGGGGGGGCCCCCTCCGGGGGGGGGGGGTCCGCGTAAAGGGGGGGGGTAAAAACCCGCTTTTTTGGGGGGGGGGGGGGGGGTCCTACTTCCGGAGGCTTGGTTCAGGCTAAATGTAGGGCGTAAAAACCGCATTTATATGGGGTTCGGATGGTGCTTAGGCAGCAAAAACTTTAAGATAGACGGCGACGAAGGCTTCAAGTACGACGCAAACGAGTTCCGCGCAACCGGCTTTTGGGAATGGGCCGGCGGCGATGCCCTGCTGCGCTGGCACGTCGGACCGGGAGGGTCGCTCGGACTATACAACTACACCTACTACCACGAAAAAACACTCCTGTACAGCGAAACAGCCCTCGGCATAGAGGCGGGCGCGCAGGTCGGCGGGGAAATCCGGTGGCGAAAACTGACTGTAAGCGCCGACGTGAGGCCGACGTTCTACTATACGGGGTTCCAGGATACAGACAAGAACGCGGCAAGCGGAATAACCTTTACCATAGGGGCGGGAATAGGATATGTATTTTAAATTACGGCGAGCAACCGCCAAAACCGGTTCTTAAACGGTATATGATGAATAATCGTAAACGTTAATATAAACGATATACCGTGACTATAATGATATATTAGAATACTATGATATAATAATGTTGATATATAATAATATTAGTATATTATAATAGCGGTCCTTGGGGCCGCCCGCCGGTATTCGGCGTAAACGTAAGAATAACAAGGAGTTAACCGGATTATGACCACACACAAAAAACCCGAAAACGGGACGGCAGGCAAACGGAGAACCATGAAAAACTCAATGACGACGGCAATCGCCGCGATTATAACCGCCGCTGTCACGGCCGCGGGAATCATCGTCGGGTGCAGCCCTACCGGGCCGCGCGAGTTTGACGATAAACTCCTGCTGGAACTGGCCGGCGGCGACTCGGCAAAGGCCCCGCCGTCAAAAAGGCAGCTCGATATCGAATTTTATCATACCGAAACAGACGAACAGCCATTAGTGCGGATTACGATCGACAGCGGCACCGCCATAGGTACAAACAGGTTCCCGCCGAACCCCGAAAAAGAGGGGGTCGCCTTCGACGGGTGGTTCGACCAAAGCTGGCGGGTACAATATGACGAGCATACGATAATTACCAGGCATACCTCGCTGTATGCAATGTGGCAGGACACGACGTCAACCGGCGGAGCAGAGTTTAGAGTTACTTTCCTGACAGACTCAGATACTATGGAAGTAATCACTATCGACAGCGGCAGGGTTATGGGCAGCAGATTTCCGAATGACCCTCAAAAAGCCGGCCACCGTTTAGACGGATGGTCTGATGAAGCGGGTGTGGGATACAACGCACAAAAGCCGATTACCGGAGACGTCACGCTGTTTGCAAGGTGGATAAGGGTGTTTGAAGTTACTTTCAATTCCGATGGCGCTGTTGTGCTTGTACACTCCGTAGACAGCGGCAGCATCATAAGTGATTTCCCCGCAAATCCCTCAAAAGCCGGCCATACGTTTACCGGCTGGTTCGACGGCCAGGACAAACTTTATGAGCCGTCTGACCCGTCAATAATTATCGGAGACGTACTGCTCACCGCCAGATTCGTTCCGATCAGCGGAGGTAGAAAGCAGTTTGACGTTACATTTATGGGCGGCGCTGAACATAATTTTTTAGGAACTATAAAGGTCGACAGCGGCAGCGTCATAGCCATAGAGAGGTTTCCGGCTGATACTGTTCGGGCGGGCTATACTTTCAAGGGGTGGTTTAGTCAGCCGGACTCTACCCAATATACAACCGCAACGCCAATTATCAAGGACGTGACGCTCATCGCCAGATTCGAAATGGAGGGCAGCGTGGCGGACCTCATCATCACCAACATTAACCAATTGGAAGCGTTTGCTGATAGGGTTAATAATGGTGAAAGTTTTGAAGGCAAAACCGTCACGCTCGCCGCCGACATCGACCTGACCGGTTACAGCCGAAATTGGGGTTTCCCGTCCGGTGGCGGGACCATGACCGGATGGGCTCCGATCGGATACGACTCCACAAAAAAATTCAAGGGTACGTTCGATGGCGCCGGGCATCGAATTTTCAATTGGAGCATTGGCTATACTAACCTGCACCCTGAACAGGTAGCCTTATCCGGATTTGCCTTCGGGCTGTTCGGGTATGTCGAGGGCGGTACGATAAAAAACCTGGGTGTGGAAAGAATAGATTTCCATTCTGCTTTCCGAAATGTTGGCGGTATAGTAGGCCATATTGTCAATGGCTTTGTGGACAGTTGTTACACCACCACGCCCCCAGGAGGCACCCCCATTCGTGGCAGTATGAATGTCGGCGGTATCGCGGGATATGTTGAAAACAGCAGTGTGACCAACTGCTATTCAACCGCTGACATCCATGAAGGCTATAACGGCAACATTGGCGGCATTGCGGGAGTTGTTACCAACCACAGTATTGTGGACAACTGCTATTCAACCGGTGAGATTCGAATTCTTAGTGAATATGATGCTAATCGCGGTATCGGTGGTATTGCGGGAAGTGTTACCACCAACAGTCTTGTGAAGAACAGCTATTCTGCCGTAAATGTTAACGGCCTCAGTAATACCGGCGGCATCGCCGGAAGAGTTGAAAGCAATGGTACTGTGACCAACTGCTATTCAATCGGTAATGTCGTCAGTGGTTCAAACAATGCCGGCGGCATAGTAGGGTTGTTACTGGACGGAACTATCAGTAACTGCTATTCAACCGGTACTGTCTCCGCAGGAAATAATGGTGCCGGCGGGATTGCGGGAGTGATTATGGGCAGTGGAACCGTAGAATTTTGTTATTCCACCGGCAGAATCAGCGGCGAGAACTTTATTGGCGGCATAGCGGGGTCTATAATGAATGCCGGCGGCAGCGTGAAATCATGCCTCGCGTTGAATCGTCGAATAGGTGATACGGATAGACTTTCTACTTTGGGACGTATCGTAGGCGATTCTAATAATGGTCAATTAGAGCAGAACTACGGCCTTTACAGCTTGACTAATCCACATATGAATGGGGGGACGGCGAATGATAAAAATGGTGGAGATATTATTGACGTAACTGGTCCTCCTTGGAGTGCCTACACCGATTCATGGAACGGTGATACTTGGATTATACCAATTATCATGATTTATGTGGGTGAACCGCTGCCCACGCTCAAATCAGCTCCGGGAACACAGGACCCGAGACTGCCGCCTATGGCACAATAACAGGCTAATCCCGCAATTCCACCGTCAGAGGCAGCCGCACCGGCTGCCTCCCGCGTGGTGCGCAGGCCTTTGGGGTGCCGCATAATTAAATATATAATTCCCGAAAAGAATATTTGCCCCGCCCCCCGCCGATAATGTATTTTATATCTCTATATTGTGATGGTATAGGAAAAGCACCGAATAACCACGTTTTCAGGAGGGCAGGTCAAAATGCGCCGTTTTTTCACTTCGGAGAGTGTTTCTCAGGGTCACCCCGACAAGATTTCCGACCAGATTTCCGACGCCGTTCTCGACGCGATGCTCGAACAGGACCCCAATTCGCGGGTTGCCTGCGAGACTCTCGTTACCACCGGGCTTGTTGTAGTTGCGGGCGAGATTACCAGCAAGGCGGTTGTGGACTATCAGGACATTGTGCGCCGGACGGTCAAGGAGATCGGCTACAACAAGCCCGGTTTGGGGTTTGAGGGCGACGAGTGCGCGGTTATGGTGTCGGTTCACCAGCAGTCGCCGGACATCTCGCAGGGCGTTACCGCCGGCCAGGGGCTGCACAGGGAGCAGGGCGCGGGGGACCAGGGGATCATGTTCGGGTACGCCTGCAACGAGACCAAGGTGTACATGCCGCTGGCGATTTACTACGCGCACCGCCTTGTCGAGGAGCTGACGGCGCTGCGGGAGAAGGGCAAGATTCCCTATCTGCGCCCGGACGCCAAGTCGCAGGTTACGGTCGAGTACGACGGGTTGAAGCCCAAGCGCATAGACACGGTGGTGCTCTCTACCCAGCACGACGACAACGTCAAGCACGCCCGTATCAAGGCGGATTTGATAGATAAGGTCATTAAGAAGGTGATTCCGGCGCGTTTGCTCGACGCCAAGACGATTTACCACATCAACCCGACGGGCCGTTTTGTTGTTGGCGGGCCTCACGGCGACACGGGCCTGACGGGCCGCAAGATTATCGTTGACACTTACGGCGGCTACGGCGCGCACGGCGGCGGGGCGTTTTCGGGCAAGGACCCGTCCAAGGTAGACCGCAGCGCGGCCTACGCGGCGCGGTGGGTGGCGAAGAACCTGGTCGCGGCGGGCGTGGCGACACACTGCCTTATCCAGCTTTCGTACGCTATCGGCGTTGCGAAGCCCATTTCGATTAACGTGAATACATACGGGACGGGCGTTATCCCCGAAGACAAGATTGAGCAGATCATAAGCAGGCTGTTTGACCTGACCCCGGCGGGGATAATCAAGAAGCTCAACCTCAAGCGCCCCATCTACCGCGAGACAGCGCGCAACGGCCATTTCGGCCGCGAGCTGCCCGAGTTCACGTGGGAGAATTTGGACATGGTGAGCAAAATCAAGCGGGAAATGAAGCAGTTGTAGCAGGGGTTGGCGGGATAAAAATGATATGCCCGGCTGTCCCCCTCACGGTGGCCGTCGGGCGTTTTCGTTGATAATATGTACGGATTGCGGTATACGGCAAGATAATACGGCACAACGGCGCACCCCGGAGGGGTGCAATGTTCGGTAGAACAGGGCGTTAAAATGATTTTTCCGCACCCCGGAGGGGTGCGACCTTTGCGGTTGATTTGGAGGCAGTGTTAATTTGGCAAAAATATTAAAAAAAGAACAGTTGTCCGACACCGTCTGGCGCTTTCGGCTTGACGCGCCGCGCATTGCCGCGAAGCGCAGGGCCGGCCAATTCATCATCCTTCGCCCCACCGCCGATTCCGAACGCATCCCCCTTACCATTGCCGGGGCCGACGCCGGCGCGGGGTGGATTGAGATTATCTTTCAGGTAATGGGCCGCACTACCGCGCAGCTACGCGATTTGGGCGAGGGCGGGGTTGTGCACGATCTGGCCGGGCCGTTAGGCAAGCCCACGCACGTCGAAAAGTTCGGGCGCGTGCTCTGCGTAGGCGGCGGGGTTGGCGCCGCGCCTCTTTACCCCATAATCAGCGCAATGTTCGCTGCGGGCAACGATGTCACCTCCATAATCGGCGCGAGGACGAAAGAGCTTGTGATGCTGGAAGGCGAAATCAAGGCCGTAAGCCACCGTTTGCTTATCGCCACCGACGACGGCTCTTACGGCGCCAGGGGTTTTGTGACGGATGTTTTTAAGGGGCTGGCTGAAGCCGGGGAGCGGTTTGACGCCGCCGTGGCCATCGGGCCGGCGGTGATGATGCGGGCTGTTTGCGGGCTGACGGTCGCCGCGGGGATAAAGACCTACGCCTCGCTTAACCCCATCATGATAGACGGCACGGGAATGTGCGGCTGCTGCCGCGTTACCATCGGCGGGCAGACCAGGTTCGCCTGCGTAGACGGGCCGGAGTTCGACGCTTCGTTAATCGAGTGGGACGAGATGATCGCGCGGATGGGGAGTTACAGGAGTTTTGAGGCCGCGGCGTTAGACGAATACAGCCATGTCTGCAAAGTGGGGATAGCGTCATGAGCGGTAATATGGTTAGAGTCCCCATGAAAGAGCAGGACCCCGTCGTCCGCGGGCGCAACTTCGAGGAGGTGCCTTTCGGGTACAGCGGCGACGAGGCGAAGGCGGAGGCGGCGCGCTGCCTGCGGTGCAAAAAGCCGCTTTGCGTTGACGGCTGCCCGGTCAACGTGAAAATCCCCGAGTTCATCGGGCTTATAGCCGACGGCGACTTTGCCGCCGCCGCGCGCAAAATCAAGGAGACCAACGCGCTGCCGGCGATTTGCGGGCGCGTATGCCCCCAGGAAGAGCAGTGCGAGCGCCGCTGCATCCTCGGCAAGAAAGGCGACCCGGTCGCCATCGGAAACTTGGAGAGGTTCGCGGCGGATTGGGAGCGCGAAAAGGGTACTGTCGAACTGCCTGCGAAAAAACCATCAAACGGTAAAAAAATCGCGGTAGTAGGCTCCGGCCCGGCGGGGTTGACCTGCGCGGGCGAATTGGTGAAAGAGGGGTTCGACGTCACGATATTCGAGGCACTGCACGAGGCCGGAGGCGTGCTCGTCTACGGCATTCCCGAGTTCCGCCTGCCCAAGGAGATCGTCAGGCAGGAGATAAACTACTTGGAGGCGCTGGGCGTCAAAATCGTCAAAAACTTCGTCGTCGGCAGGACGGCGACCGTCGACGATTTATTTAATGAAGAGGGCTTCGACGCGGTTTTCGTAGGCTCCGGCGCGGGCCTGCCGTCGTTCATGCGGATAAGGGGCGAGAACAGCATAGGCGTCTACTCGGCCAACGAGTACCTGACGCGCAGCAACCTGATGAAAGCGTACGTAGACAGCCCGTCGACGCCTATCATGAAAGGCAGGCGGGTGATAACCGTAGGCGGAGGCAACGTAGCGATGGACTCGGCGCGGACTGCTTTGCGCCTTGGCGCGGAGAAGTCGATGGTGGTCTACCGCCGCGGCAAGACGGAAATGCCCGCGCGCACCGCCGAAATCCACCACGCGGAGGAGGAGGGGATCGAGTTCCACCTTCTGTGCAATCCGGTGGAGATCATCGCCGACAGTAAAGGCGTCGTAACGGGCGTGAAGTGCGTGCGCATGGATTTGGGCGAGCCGGACGCGTCGGGCCGCCGCCGCCCGGTCGCCGTCAAGGGCAGCGAGTTTGTTTTGGACTGCGAAGTCGTGATAATCGCGATAGGCAACAGCCCGAACCCGCTTATCCCGGAGACGACGTCGGGGCTCAACATTTCAGAGAAACACGGGACGATAGTCGCGGACGAGGCGGACGGGCGGACGTCAAAAAAATTCGTCTACGCGGGCGGCGACATAGTAACAGGCGCGGCAACGGTAATCCTCGCGATGGGCGCGGGGAAAAACGCGGCGGCCAGTATCATGGCGGATTTATCCGGGGATTGACATGCGCGACAGACATTGCAAAACTTCGAAAAAAACGCCGGGGCCGGTTATCGCGGCCCTCGCGCTCGCCGCCCTGTTGCTGCTGCCGCACGCCGTACGCGCCGAGGGCGTAATCACCCCGCAGGCATTCTCCCGCGGCAGTTTCGTTTTCGTGGTCGACCAGCAGCGCATCGTCTTCCTGTCGATGGACACGCGCAGCTCCCACACCCTGTACGACGCCGGCGGCGAGGACGGTGCGCCCGGCATTATCGGCGCGGTGCGTTCCGGCGACATGATCTGGGCATCGGGCGCCAACGGCGCGGTGCTCGCGGTCAACATGCAGACCGGCACCGTCGAGGATTTCAGCCGCTCTCTTGTAAGTGGTGGCGGGCATATCGACGTCGACCGGCGCTTCGTCTGGCTCGCCTCGGGCGACACGCTCTACCGCATGGACCTTACCACGCTGGAGTGGGTTGCGCTGCCCGTCCCCAACGCCGGCGGCGAGGTTCGCGGGCTTCTCAGTTTCAACGACCAAATCCATATCATCTCCGAGAGGGCCGTCCACATCCTTACAACGGCGAGTGAGGACTGGGTTGTGATCCCGCACAAGAATTTCGTTCTGGCCCGCGGCGGTTTTCACAGGCTCGGCGACGCCGCCTACATAACGCAGGAGAAATCGCTCTACCGCTACGACCCGGCAAAGAGGCTGTGGGGCAGCGGCACGGTAAGGGACAGGATACGCGCGGTGCATCTGTCGCCGGAGCTTTTAGCGGTCGCTGCCGAAAACCGCATCTACCACTTCAACACAACCAATCTTGTCCTTGAACCGCAGCCTGCGCTGCCCATGCTGCGCGGCATACGCTCTGTCGTGCGCTTCAACGGCGCCACGATCTGCGTTACCGGCAGGGGCCTCGCGTTCAACGCCGCGCATCCGTTCGATTTCAACATTGCCATATACCCGAGCGGCATAACCGTCGGCGAAAACGTTTTCGCGTTTGAGCACGGCGGCCATATCGTCCTCTACACCGACGGCCGTTTTATACTCCACCACCATGACCGGCGCCTTTGGAGCGGCGTTCGCATCATGAACCGCGCCGGCAGCGCCGAGCGCAAGGGCGCGCAGGGGTGGACCGAAGAGGGCGCGCGCATGGACATTACCGACAACATACACTCGAACCTGCACGGTGTCGTCACGCTAAGACAGCACCCGACCTTCACGCAGAACGAAGATGAGGGCCTCATAACCTACCTTGGCGACCCGCTCGCCAACACGACGCTGAACGTTCACACGGTGGATCTCGACGGCCGCATATTTGACCTCACGGTCGACAACGCGGTAACGACGCAACCGCCGCAGAAGGGTTTTTACTACAAGGGCGCCGAGGGCGACATCCTCAACCGCGCGTCGTTTGGCGTGCAGGGCACCGGGCTTGCGGCGAGCGGGATCAACACCGCCGTAGTCGCCGAGGGCGGGTCGGCGGTGTTTTCAAGCGCGGCGACAGCCCCCAACCGCGACCGCCAGTACTTCTCCGCGACCGCCGGAGGAGGCCATATCCTCTCGAAAACGGAGTGGCGCGGTATGGAGTACAGGCACTCCAACATCTACCAGATTGATGAACTTGGCGCAAACAGAGAGGTAGTAGCCTCAAGCGTGAAGATGTACGTAGACGGCATCCCGCTGCCGGAGACCGACTACACATACAACCCGGCGAACCGCACCGTACATCTGCTGCGCCGCGATAAGGTTAACCCGACGTCGGTCATACACCTCAGTTTCTCGGAGAGGGTGTTCCCCGGCGACCGGGCCATTTTCGAGCCGTTCCCCGAAGACCACTTCGGCCGCTACGGCTTCGCGGAGGGCGCTGTTTCGCCGCGCTCGTGGCTCAGCGCGCGCGGGGGGGTAATGATGCTCGACAACGGAACAGTAGGGCCGTACACTGCCAATCCGGACGCACCGGGGCCAATGCTCATGGCCGGCCTGCCGATCGAGCTGCGGAGCGGCGCTAACCACGCGCTCCTGCTCCACCCGGAGGTTGCCTACGACGCAACGATGGGCACGCACTCAGGTGGCTTTACGGCAGGCGCCAGAGAGGGGCGGGCGTTCGCTTCGTACAGAGGCATGTGGACAGAGCGCGACTTCAGAAGCATCGACCAGCACCGGCACGAATTCGTGTACCAGAGAACAAGCGACGAGCACGAAATGAACGTCGGATACGACATACACAGCAACTTTCGGGCGGGCTGGTACCAGTTCCACAGGCGCACCCAAAGCGCCGACCTCTCGCACTTCGAACTGCGCTCATCGTTCACCGGCGACGGGTACATCCTGCCCGATGTCGAAATGTCGGTGTCAAGCCGCATCACAGACTACGCCCCCGTGGGCGGCAACCGCGACCGCAAGGAGACGTTCATGCTGCGCCTCTCCGACCAGTCGGCGCGCTTTCTGTCTGAGGCTAACCGCATACACAACGTCGGCTACGACATCTCGTGGACAGAGTACCAAACCAACTACAACCAGAGCGGGAGGGTGATCTACGGCCTGTCGAACATCTCCCCCATAAGCCCGCTCACGTTCACCGGCGCGTTCATGTACCGCCTCAACCCGAAAGGCTTTCACGTAAACGAAGAGGTAAACCCCTCGCTGTCGGTTAACGTGCGCGAACTCCCGCGCGGATTCGACCTCAACGCCGGCTACGCGTTCTACATATCCGAACTCACCGAGGGAGGGAGCGACGTCGCCAAGGGGAACAGCATCTCCCTCTTCTTCCGCCCGGGCGAATACGTTAAGGCGCTCGACAGGTTCATACTCTACGCCGGATACGTAAACGAAACGGCGGCGCACGCAAACCCCACAGAGTCGTCGCTTAAATACGCTTTCCTTACAGACACGAATACCTACGCCTGGCGAGTAATGGAGGAGGCCGGGCTTATCTACTTCCCGATGGATAACCTGCTCCTCAGCACTTTCAACACAAGAGAGCGAAACCAGAATTCGGAAACGTTCTACCGGGCTCTCCAACGAATGCGGTGGTGGTTCAACTACGGCAGCGCCTTTGAGGGCAACATCTACATAAACAAGAAACCCTGGCAGCTCTACACACACGCCGACGCCACGTACGAACACCGCTGGGAAAGCGGCCTGCTGACGGGCATCGGGGTATTCGGGACGCGCGACTCGGAGCACCACGTGGTGAACATCCACACCGGGCCGCAGTTCATACTCTCGCAAACGATAGACCTGAACCGCGACTTCCTGCGAAGCATCGAGCACAGCCACCGCCTGAGAATCGTCGCGAACATAGAAGACATGGCCTCGCCCGACCTGGCAATCTACACGATGTACCTGAGGCTGAAAATGCGGCCGAACATCTCCTTAGTCGCCGAAATGGGTATCAGCGCAGAGAATATGGAGGACATCGGAGGGTCCGGCGGAATATACCTGCACGCCGGATTTTAATCGCATGGGCGCGATAAATCGCGCCCCTACGAATCATTACACCACAGCCACACATCAATAAATTATTATTTACCCGATATGCCTAACTATTAAAAAGCCCCGCCCCTGATTGTCGGGGGCGAGGCCGTTTGCCGCGGATCGTTCGCGGGAACGATTTGCGGACTCTCTTAGAACGAACCTTCTACTATCAACTCGAAGCGGTTGCCGAAGCGTGTTTCGAGCGAGCTTGAACCGGTTGCACCCTCAGGCGGATTGAGCATCCTCGTGTACGTCCTGTAGCGCGGCGTGAACGTTACACGGGGGTGTAAACGCATCACGTAGCGGAGGTCTGTGTAGAGGTAGTCAATTTTGGCAGAGCCGTTTTCTACCGCTGCGTTATCAACACTGCTGTAGTCAACCGCGAATTGAATGTTACCGGGACCAACCTTGTTAACTGTAACGCCGGCACCAACGAGCAAGCCGCTTATGTCGCGTGTCATATTCCCGTTGTTGGTATTCTCGTTGTTGTACATGGCATAGCCGCCGCGGAAAGTTACTGTTATGTCGTCGTTGATCTTGTAGCTGCCTGCCGCGCCAAAACCCAACTCCATGTCGTCATCAACCCAAATTTCGGTCGCCGGGACCGCAGCATCTTCCTCCGTAGCCGGCCTGCCATTATTATTATCCCTGATTTCACGGTTAAAGATCGCTGCGAATTCAGGCGTAATCCTGAAATCACCGGCATTAACAGGAACCTGCAATACAGTCATGATAGCTGAGGGGCGATCAAGGGGCTTGTTGTCATGATCCACCGTAGTAGGTGACTGTGTACGCGCATTGATCACGCTCTGTGTCAACTCGGCGCTGACCTTAACGCCTTCCTTGATGATAGGCACTCCGAGCTTGATACCGGCCAGGCTGTTGTTCTGGTCGCCCCAGCCATTAAAAGGCGCTTCGCCAAAGTTGCCTGGCCAGCCTGCCGCTGCACCTGCATTTTCAGGAGTCTGAGCTGCCGGACGTGCGACGTTGAGCGACCTTTCAAAGAAATCAAGCGCGCCGTTGGAACTGATCGGCACAATACCCGCCTCCAAAAAGAAAGCGCCCTGATCCCACCTGAAAAATGCCAAATGCGCGTAAAGGGTTGAACCGTTACGGTTGCTGCTCCACTGTACGTTCTCTGCCGCGCCCCAGTCGTTACCGACCTGGAACTGCATGGAGAACTGATCGTCGAACTTCACCCTCATACCCATGCGCAGACACAGGCGGTTGCTGTAATCAAACGTACCGCGGCCGTCTTTCCAGGCCTCAGCGTCATCGGCATACGAATAGCTGTTATGCTCAAACCTGAGCCTGTACTGCGCCGCCCCGTAAGGCGTAACTTTCAACTCCGCCAACACCGGCGTGCCAAGCATGGCAACAGCCGCACCCGCCACAATCAAAGACTTCTTCCAGAAACTCATAAAAACACCCCTTTCAAAAGGTTTTTTGGTTATATGATAAAGCAGTTGACTTCCAAGTCAATCATTTATATCCTATAACAGGGTGTTGTACGAGTATTCAATCGAACAACCCCCTGATGTCGTTTACCGACCCTAACCCCTGCTCTGCGCAGTAGGCGCGAATCCCCTCGAGTATGCTGCGGGGGGCCTTCGGGTCAACAAAATTTGCAGTACCGATCTGCACGGCGGACGCTCCCGCCAACAGGTATTGCAACGCGTCGTCGGTACTGCTTATCCCGCCCATACCTATAACAGGAACAGATACGGCGCGGCTCGCCTTGTACGTCAGCGCAACGCCGACCGGGCGGACAGCGGGGCCTGACAGGCCGCCGGTTATCGTGCCTAAGGCCGAACGCTTCTCCTTCACGTTGATAACCATCCCCACCAGCGTGTTGATAAGCGATATACCGTCCGCGCCACCCGCCTCCGCCGCTTTCGCTATGGCGGTGATGTCGGTCACGTTCGGCGTCAGCTTCATGATGAGCGGCCTCTTCGTCAGCTTGCGCAGCGCCGACGTCAGCCGCTCAATCTGCGCCGGGTTGGTGCCGAACGCCAGCCCGCCGTGCTTGACGTTGGGGCACGACACGTTGACCTCGTAGCCCCAGATGTCGTCGTCGTTGGCGCTTTCCAACTTTTCTATGACCTGATGATACTCATCCTCGGTCGACCCCGCGACGTTGACTACCACCGCGGAAGGCACCGTCTTCAAAAACGGCAGCTTCTCGCTGATAAATTTATCCACGCCGACATTGGCTAACCCTATCGAGTTGAGTATCCCCGACGGCGTTTCGACGATGCGCGGCGGGGCGTTGCCATCCCTCGGCGCTATCGTCACGGCTTTCGTAAATATCGCGCCGATATCCGACAGGTCAATCAACTCCTCATACTCGCGCCCGTACCCGAACGTCCCCGACGCAACCCCTATCGGGTTGGGGAGCGATTTCGAGCCGATTTTTACGGTGAGGTCGATATTCATATTATTCATCCCCATACGATATCCCTCCCGTCAAACACAGGCCCCTCTTTGCATACGCGCTGATAGCCCTGCGTCGTCTTGACTGCGCAGCCCATGCAGGCGCCCACGCCGCAGGCCATCATCGCTTCGAGCGACACCAGGACTTTTGCGCCGGTTGGGGCCGCGAGGCCGGACAGGTTTTTCAGCATCGGCACCGGGCCGCAGCCGTAGACAACTGTCGAACTGTCAGGCTTTATCTCCGTATTGATATACTGGACGACGTTGCCATTGAACCCGGCCGACCCGTCGTCGGTGCATATCCGCGCTGCCGCGTCTTTGAACAGCTCGCTGTTCGGGATAAACGGCTTGCTCCGGCACCCGAAGACAAACTCTGTTTCTATCCCGCGCCTGCGCAGGGCCGACACCAAGAAGAGTATGGGGCCCAGGCCTATCCCGCCGGCGGCAGCGACAGACTTTCCCTGATGGCCGTCAATCGAGAACGGGTTCCCCAGCGGGCCGATAACATCGACCCTCTCCCCGGGTTGCCCGGCGGCCAACATTTCCGTTCCCCGGCCACGCACCTGATAGATCATCGTGGCGGTTTGGGCTGACTCGTCGTAGCCCGCAACAGCAAACGGGCGGCGTAAAAGCGGTACGGTGTCGGGTGATACACGCACAGAGAGGAACTGCCCGGGCTCGGGGGAACCGGCCGCGGCGTCCCAGACTAACGACATCTCGTAAAAGCTGTCGCCGATCTGCTTGTTGTAAATCACCTCTGACCCAAACTGCTTCATGCCACCACACTTTCCGTTGCTTTTGTCAACAGTACATCCGCAAACACTCATAAAAATACCTCTTACGGATTGAGGGTTAGTGAAAGGCAAGTAAAATCTATGTAAAATAAATCATGGGTTGGCATTGATGCCCATATTTGTTGACAATTCGGGGGAACCGCTATAAAATCACGGGCGGGAAGGATGTCAATGCAATGAAAATGGCGTCCGCCCGGAGACGGACGCCTGTGCAATATTTACCCGTTGGCCGCTACCGCAGGTGCGCGGGCATTTCTACCGGAACGCCGAAGAGGCCGGGGAGGTAGCCGGGGACTAATGTCCAGCCATTCAGCTCGGTGAAACGGTTACCCATGGTCGGGTCGGAGTGGATATCGTCAGCAACGATATCGGCGCCGTTTTGGTGAGAAGCGTCTTTTTGCGTCCATTCCATAGCCTCGCCGTTATGATTCATATCTATGAGTGCCACACACCCTGATATCCTCCCTCCGGTTGCCCCATTAGTAAGAGTGGCAAAAGGGGCTACACGTGCGAAACCGCTTGCGGCGTTGATATTCAGATTGGGGTTCAGAGCGGCAGACAGTGCCAAAGTCATAACGCCGCCGTTTGCACCAGCTATGCCGCCAACCCTGCTTTCGCCGCCGACATCGCCGGTGGCGTAACAGTTGGTTACCGAAGTGGTGGCGGAAATGTGTCCTATCAACCCGCCAACAGCGTTGCTGCCACGGACCGTAGATGTGGAATAGCAGTTGGCCAATGTGCCGCGATGACTTCCGACTAGACCTCCAACATAATTCGTACCGTTGACCGCACCGGTAGAATAGCTGGTAGAAATACTACCACTGCTATTTTCTCCCATCAAACCACCCACACTGTTAATCCCGCTGAGTGTCGCGGTAGAGTAGCAATTTTGCATAGCGCCGCTGAATTGACCGATCAACCCGCCAACTCCATTACCGGCGCCCCTCACCAAACCTGTAGAATAACAGTTATCCACAGAAGCGTCACCACCGACAAACCCCGCCAACGCTCCAACGTTCCCGCGCCCAAAAATATCCACATCCACAACGCCTAAATTCTTTACCGTACCGTTAAGTGTACCAAACAACCCGATGCGGTCGCTTGTGTTATGGTTGAAGAACAGCCCACTAACCACATGGTCGTTACCGTTAAAAATCCCGGAGAACGGACGGTTGCTGGCATTCCCAATTGGAACCCATCCCCTGCCGTTGTTAAACGCGGTATTGGCAGCATTGTATGCGGATAAGCTGATGTCATTGGCCATAGTGATTGTTTTCCCCTCAAAACTATTCCCCCCATTAACCAATTCCGCCAACCCAACCAAGTGCGCCGCAGTTGATACTGTGAAATTTGCCGCAGACGGATTTCTGTCGTACCACCCTGTAGTAATTGACCCGCCACCGGTGTTATTATTTCCCCTATTGGGTCCATCCTCCTCCTCGACAACGCACCCCGCCACCATCACCATCGCCACCGTCAAAGCCATCGCGACGCCCCTCGATACCACCGACCTGCTGAGAACTTGTGCCCTCATTGATCCTCCTCGTTAGAGTTATTTTTGTGAAAAATATGGAATTTATAAAACGTGAAAGTTTCATTTTAGGGCGGATTTTACCGATAATATGGATCCCATCGGTACCGTTGATTTCACCAACGGTCCGCAGGGACGACCGCCCTCGGTCGCCCGTGCCACGGATTACCGTGGGGGCAGCTTTATGGATTATATGCCGCGGACAGAGGCTGTATTCTTCTAATAAAGGGTTTCCGGATGTGGAGTTTTTTCGAGGTAAATTGGCGTAATTTGTTAAATTACATGGTGTTATAGGAGTGGGGGGGGGGGGGGGAG
>Ga0123356_10003469_pt1 | contig 16491 bp, 10 predicted proteins | sample TergutEmb28metaG_2_FD_92546 | JGI IMG/M metagenome (GOLD analysis project Ga0123356, IMG submission 92546) | Embiratermes neotenicus P3 segment gut microbial communities from Petit-Saut dam, French Guiana - Emb289 P3 | ecosystem: Host-associated > Arthropoda: Insects > Digestive system > Gut ...
AACAAACAAGACCGTACAAATAGCCCCTCCGAAAACTACTATCCCGAAGGCCATGACCAAATTGTCTTCCATTGCATCAAGCAGCAACGGCAACGGTAAAGCGATCAATAATGTGCCTGCGGTGACTGCTATCCCCTTGATGATCGAAAGGATATTACGATCCTTGGGGTGGTCTGTCATTACAGGGAGCAGACAGTCGTTTGGTATCGTCATAAAGCAGGAGGTCATATCAAGCATTATGTAGGTGATCCAGGCAACAAGCAGTTTTGCACCAGAGACCCAATAAGGCCCGAAAAAGACCAGCACAAGATTGATACTGAATAAAATAGCTCCGATTATCAGGTAAGTGCGGAAACGACCAAGTTTTGTTTTTGGCAGATGGTCTATGATATAAGCCTGTATCGGATCGTTGACACCGTCGAATACCCTTGCGACCAGAAAAAGAATAGCGATCCGCGCCGGATCAAGCCCCACTACATTTGTATAAAACAGCAACAAAGCACCGGCAACCAATCCGTTACCGATAACCGCACCCGCACTCACGAAATAAAATGAGATTTTTTCAAGAATGCTTGTCTTCTCACCACTGAGAACCGCGCCCGAGACTTGACTACCACTCATAATAGAACCCCTCCTTTTTTTCAATTATAGTAGCTACAACCACCGCTGTCAACAGGGTTATGTGAAAAGTAATAAGAAGAACTGTACCCCTGTTTACCTTGTTTATTTCGATGTAAACACATAACTCCCACTGCCTATGTTATGCGTCTTTCCACAGGGTAAAATGACTGTAGCGGTCGTGTTGCAGGGGATCGTCACGTTCAATATAAACGAATCATCTTTTCTTTCCCAGTTGCATATGATCTCGCCGTATTCGCTCATGAATGAGCGTTTTGCATATGTGAGGGAAGGATCAGGGCGGGGGTGAACTATAATGTGCTTAAACCCCGGTTCGCCGCGCTCTATACCACTGTGTTCTATTCCGCCGCTCTCTATGTCACTGAGCTCTATAATGCCACGCTCTATGCCACTGTGCTCTATATTGCCACTCTCTATTCCACCAATGTAGCGGAACATCCAGTCGCATACGCTGCCTGAAGCGTAATGATTCATGCTCATTGCGAGCGGGTTGCCATCGTCTCCATAACAATGGAAGCTCTCCCAAACGGTTGTTGCATTTTTACTTATCTGATATAGCCATGAGGGGCAATTTTCCTGATACAGAATCTCATACGCCAGCTCAGCACGCCCGATCATACAGAGTGTATCCAAAAGAAGCGGTGTTGCCATAAAACCGGTATCAAGGCAGCCATTGTTTTCTTTTATTATTTCAACAAGTTTTTTTGCAAAAATTTGCTTATGCTGCTCAGGTACAAGATCATAATATAAAGGCATAACATACGCACCCATCAGATGGAAGGGCATTGTCCCGTATTCATTTATTATCCCGACAGCGAACGCATCCTTGATTTTACCCGCAACTCCCGCGTAATATACAGCATCATCATCTTTTCCCAACAAAGCAGCGGTTTTAGCCATCAATGTCAATGAATACCACGCAAAAATCGGTCCTGTATATAAAGATGTCTCAAAAACTCTCTGTATATTCTCCTTGTTTTTATACCCCTCTTTGAAAAAGCTCGGTATCATCCATTCGCCGTACCGCAGACCTGTATTCCACAGATATTTTTCTGTTTCCGGCGGTAAATCATCACGCCCGGGTCTGGCAGATGCGCTTATTACATAGTCACACCAGCCCTTCATTGACTCATACTGTTCACGCAAGATCAAATGATTCCCTGTCATTTGATACATCATGTATGGAACAATAACCGCAGAGTCGCCAAACCCCGCAAGCCCCAGCATGCCTTTTTCGACCTTGTTCGTAAATTCGGTAAATGTATAATAGTTCGTATATGGCACTGCGATCGGCACTCTGCCATCAGGAGCTTGCGAAAGTGCCAGGTTTCGCAGCCAGCTTGTGTAAAACGCTGTCATGTCATCATTTAGTATTGCTGTAGCCGCATATACATGGGCGTCATTTGTCCAGCCTGCTTTTTCGCGCTGCGGGCAGTCGGTAGGTATTGACAGCATATTGCTGCGCTGTGACCGGCGGGTGTTTTCGTAAAGGCGGTTGAGCCTTTGATCTGAGCACTCAAAAGTGCCTATTCTTTCGAGATCGGAAGACAAAACAACAGCGATGAAATCCTCAGCCGAAACATCCGTTGACAAAATATCTTCTGCAAAAACATCCAATGTCGGAACATCCTCTGTCGAAACATCCCCCGCATCGACCACATCAAGACCCGACACCCGAACATACCTGAACCCATGATACGTAAAAAGAGCTTCATAAACCCCGGGCTTGCCATTAGACACATAAACCACGCGCTGTTCACACAGCGGTGCCATCGGAGGGACATATATATTACTGAAATAGTTCCCGTCGCAGTCAGGTGCTTCGAAATGGTCAAGCGTTATCTCCGTACCCTTAGGTGCTGAGACCTTCATCCGGACACGTCCCGCCAGATTTTGTCCGAAATCCACGATTTTTTCACCTTTCGGGGAGGTGTACACTTTCACAGCCGGAATCAATTCGACAGGTCTGACAGGCGGACCGGACTGCGCTACAAGGTTTAAATACCCGTAATCCTCAACTACTGCAGGCACCCAGTTCTTATCGTCAAATCCGGCAGTATCCCAGCCATCCACCTCAAGGTTGGCATCGTACATTTCACCCGCATATAAGTCGGAGAAAAGTACAGGACCATAAGCTGTTGTAACATCCGCACCGGAGCAGATCAGTTCACTTTCACCACTTGAATAAGTCACTTCCAATTGAAATAAAACAGCATGTCGCGTGTCATCATTGCCTCTGACCATCGTCAGAGGACCGCAGTACCAACCATCACCTACGTACATGCCAATAACATTTTCACCGGAGTGAAGCAACCCGGTTACATCATACGTCTGATAACAAAGATATTTCTCATAACTTGTATGCTCCGGTGCAAACTCCCTGTCATCAGGGCGTTGCCCGTTGATCGTCAGCCTGTATATCCCGTGACATGTCACATAAAGCCTTGCGCGGACAATGCTGTCATTATCTGTAAAATGCCCTCGGTCATTATTTGTGGAATGCCCATGGTCATTATTTGTGGAATGCCCATGGTCATTATTTGTGGAATGCCCATGGTCAGTATCTACAAAATGCCCGTCACCACAACCACCCGCAAGCGTAAAAAATTTACGGAACATCGTTGCAGGCGGCTGGTTGCCAAAGTTGATAAACCGCTCCTCAAAAGGCAGCGGCGACACCGCCCACTCAGACACCCAGTCAGCCTCCGATAAAAACGCAGTCTCAAACCACGACGATCCTTCTGCAACATTCCCTTGATTATCCCACACAGTAGCAGTCCAAAAATACCTTGTACGACTTCGAAGCTCCACCCCATCATAAACAATAAAGGTGGATTGCTCGTCTTTGACCCTGCCGCTGTCCCATACAATCTCGTTTAAATCGGACACAACGATACGATAAGCCGTCTGCATAACATCTGTTGCATCGCTTACTATAACCCACGAAAAATAAGGAATCCGGTCAATACCAAGCGGATCCTCCATATGCATAGTCCTAAGCCTTGTCAACTCCATAAGAACATGCTCCTTTAACAATAAGTCTATCATATTGACGGCACACGCTAAAGTCATTATAATAAAAAACAGGATTTCTATAATTTAATGTTTTAAACTCATTATAATAAAAAATAAGATTTCTACAACTAAAACGAATAAAAAGGAGCTAAAATCATGATTGGACTTGGTAAATGGTCGTACAAAGTAAGCACAGTGTTCATAAGCGGAGATGTAGTGCTCGAGGTTTCTGATGATAACGGAGCTTACAAAGTCGAGGTGCTCTCTATTGAAACAGAATCCGATATCCCGGAGTTTCGTTTTTACGACATCGTCGAAGATGGAAACACCTTGACAGGTAAAGGTGAAGTTTCAATGCTCCCCGGCAGCTCACTGGAGCTTTCGATGACCTTTGAAGGCGACACGATGAACGGTTTTCTCAAGGTCCCATACGTCGGAAAAGTCAAGATAAAAGACGCAAAAAAAGTCGACTGATATATTAAAATGATCGATATCTGTAATTCTTACCTTGAAATTGATCTGGGTGAAATCAGCAGAAATATAGAAAAAATCCGTACCGGCATAGGAACGGACATGGACATAATAGCCGTTCTCAAAGGCAACGCATACGGGACCGGCTTAGTACCCGTTGGTTCGTTTATGCACAAACATTGCGGGATCAAGACCTTTGCGTGTGCACAAACATTCGAAGCCGTTCAACTGAGAGAAACGGGGATCGACTGCGATATCATGGTCATGGGTGGCGTACCTTTTCACAACATACCCGCCGTCGTCAAGTATGATATCCAAACCCCTGCGTATAACAGCGAATATCTGGTTCGTTTAAATCAAGAAGCCAATATCCAACAAAAAACCGCGTCTGTACAAATCAAAATCGAAACAGGGTTAAACAGGATCGGAGTTTTACCCGGAAAACATACAGACGATCTATGCGACTTGATCGATTCGCTTGAATACATAAAAGTTACAGGTGCATACACACATTTTACAGAATCAGAAAGACCCGATAAAACTCCTTCGCACAAGCAACTTAAATTATTCAAAACCGCATTGGAGCAAATAAAAAAGCATGAATACAAACTAAAATATATCCATGCGGCAAACACAGCCGCATCAACATGGTTGCGTGATCCGTCATTGACACATGTACGCCCGGCGGGTTTATTGTTTGGTTTCGATGTAAATATCGAACCTAAAAATTTATTTGACTTGAACGAGGCGGTATCATGGCGGACATTTGTCACAAATGTCAAAGAGATCAAAGCGGGAGAATCAGTAGGATATAATCACAGCTTCATAGCAAAACGACCATCAAAAATCGCAACAATAAGCGCAGGATACGGTGACGGATATAACAGACAACTGGCAATGTCAGGAACCGCAGACGCTCTGGTCAACGGCAAGCGTGTCCCCATAATTGGCATTTGCATGGATCAAACCTTTCTGGATGTAACAGGGATCGATGTAAAAGTCAACGATACCGTTACTTTGATCGGCAAAGACGGAGATGAATTCATATCGATTTTTGAGCTTCAGAAAAAAATGAACCAGACATATCTTGCGATTTTAGCGGTCATCAGCGGACGGGTTTTACGGATATATAATAAATAACTATATACGTAAAAAACTATGCGCGGCATAAGATATTTGATCTCTTGTACTAAAGCATTTCTGTAATGCGTTAAAACGGAGGAATCAGCAATGACAAAACAAGCCAACTGGATAAAGCAAGCCAACTGGATAAAGGCACCGGTTGATTTCGGAGATGTCTGCCCTGTATTTAAGAAAACATTCCCGGCATTAAAAGAAGTAGAGAGAGCAACAATATTTTTATCAGCTATCGGCGTTTATGAAGCACGCCTGAACGGCGAGTGCATCGGCGATTTCATTCTTGCTCCCGGCTGGACAGCTTACCAAAGCAGAGTGCAGTTCCAGGAGTATGATATTACCGGTTTGCTTTTAAAAGAAAATACGCCGGACAAAGAAAATCCACTCGAAAAAGAAAACACCCTCGAAATAACTCTCGGCAGAGGCTGGAGCGGGGCCTTCTCCTGGTACAGACACATAACCTACCCGCAATATCCGCAATCCGCGATAATATGCGCATTAAAGCTGGAATATGCCGACGGGACAGAGGAAATAATATTATCTGATGAAAGCTTTCAAGTCGCAAAATCCAATATCCTGTATTCAGACATTTATGACGGTGAAATTTGCGACGCGAGACCTTCGGAGAAAAAATGGACACCCGCAGAAATAGCCGACTACCCAAAAGATATCCTCATCCCCCAACAGGGTGAAATTGTCCGTGAAATTGAAGAAATAAAACCTGTCAAATTCATAAAAACACTGATAAAAGAAAGAATCATAGACTTCGGGCAGAACCTGACGGGATATGTAAAAATAAACACCAAAAAACCCTGCGGTGACGTGATCGAATTTCGCCATTCGGAAGTATTGAGAGAAAAAGGAACATTCCGGTTCTATACAGAAAATCTGAGGACTGCGCTCCAAAGAATGACATACATTTCAAACGGCGAGCAAACAGAGTACAAACCGCATTTCACTTTTCAGGGCTTCAGGTACATCAAGCTCGATAAATGGTCCGGCGATGTCAGCCTCGACGACTTCACGGCTGTAGTAGTGCATTCCGACATGAAAAGAACAGGTTATTTTGAATGCTCAAACGAAAAAATAAATCAATTATTCAAAAACATCATATGGGGACAAAAAGGGAACTTCCTTGATGTACCTACAGACTGCCCCCAAAGGGACGAAAGATGCGGCTGGACAGGCGATGCGCAGGTTTTTGTAAGGGCAGCCTCATATAATTATGACGTAAAAAAATTCTTTAAAAAATGGCTTGCCGACCTCGCTGCCGAGCAATATGAAGACGGCGGAGTCCCCGCAGTCATTCCAAACCCGATAGGTGAAATGTACGCAAATTCAACAGCATGGGGTGACGCGGCTGTCATTTGCCCCTGGCAGATCTACCTGACATACGGTGATCCTGACATATTGGCAGCACAGTTTGACAGTATGAAAAAGTGGGTGGACTATGTAAGGAGTGTTGCAGACGAAAACCTGATTTGGACAGAAGGGACACACTTCGGCGACTGGCTGGCTCTGGACAACGGCGAGGGAGCCAACTCGGGAGCAACACCCAAGGAATACATTGCCACCGCATACTTTGCGTATTCAACAAGTCTTTTAGTCAAAGCCGGAAAGATACTCGAAAAAGATCTCCTTGAATATGAAAACCTTTACAAAGACATAGTCGCCGCATTCCAAAATGAATACATCAAAGACGGCGAACTCACTGTAAAAACCCAAACCTCCCATGCAGTTGCACTGTACTTTGATTTATGCAGCGAAATTAAAGCGGAAGTTGCAAAAGAACTGGCAGATATGGTCATCGCCAACGGAAACAAGCTGACGACCGGCTTTGTCGGCACACCATACTTGCTGCACGCACTTTCGGACAATGGGTACAGCGAAATCGCATACAGCCTGCTGCTTCAGGAGGAGTTCCCATCATGGCTGTTCAGCGTCAACAAAGGCGCGACCACGATCTGGGAGCACTGGGACGGGATAAAAGAAGACGGAAGTTTTTGGAGCGAAGGCATGAACTCCTTTAATCATTACGCATTCGGAGCAGTCGCCGACTGGATGTACGGGGTCGTCTGCGGCATAAACACAGACGAAAAGGCTCCCGGATTTGAGCATGCCATCATTAAACCGATCCCCGACAAGCGGCTCGGATTCGCTTCAGCGAGTATCGACACAAAATATGGAAAGCTATCATCAAAGTGGAATTATGAGGACGATAAAATAACATACGAGTTTGAAATACCGAACACTGCAACTATTATAATCGGGGATAACTCGTATGATGTAGAGAAGGGCATCCATATAAAGAGGAGTTGAACAGATGGCAGATTTCAAAATAATAAAAGCAAAAGAAACAATGACCTCCCGTGAACGTGTTCGAAAAACATTCGAATACGAAAAAACCGATCGTGTAACAATAGGATACGAAGCAAACCACTTTATTAATCAAAAATTCCTTAAAGCACTCGGAATAAAAGCAGAAGAACTGTGGCAAGCAATAGGCTGGGACTACATCGGAGTAAAGCCTGTGTATACCGGAAAAGAACTGTTTAAAGAAATAGAAGACCGTGTTGTCCATGAGGAGTACGGTTTTGTCACCCGCTGGGTAGGGAACTCAAGCGGCGGCGGTTATATGGATTTTTGCGACTTTCCGTTAAAGGATGCCGATGATGAAACTATCATGAATTTTCCGGTTCCCGACCCTGATGATTATAACTACGATGTCGTTGGCGAGAAGATCGCAAAAAACCGTGACCTCGGAATTTACATTGGTGATCCGGGTTTTGGTGATGTTGTCAACTCAATAGGAATGCTAATGAGCATGGAAGATGCCATAGTCAACATCTATCAGGAGCATGAACCTACATTATATCTTGTCAGAAAACGTGCAAACTGGAAGCTTGGTATGCTTGATCGCATCTTAACGAAATATAAAGGCGAAATCGACTTCATGTGGCTTGGTGAAGACCTTGGAACACAAATCGCACCAATGATGAGCATGGAGCAATACCGCAAGGTGATAAAACCGATCCACATGCTATTTATAGATCTCGCAAAATCACACAATGTCCCGACCCTCATCCACACCTGCGGCTCCTCCAGTTGGGTATACGAAGAGTTCATAGAAATGGGAATGAGCGGCGTCGATACACTGCAGCCCGAAGCAATAAACATGACCCCAAAATATCTGGCAGACAACTTCGGAGGCAGGCTGAACTTCCGCGGCTGCATATCCACAGCCGGAGCACTGACATACGGCACAGCAGCAGACGTAACAAACGTCTGCAAAGAAACCCTTGAAACAATGATGCCCCACAAAGGCTACCACTTCGCCCCGACACATCTGCTCCAAGACAACACCCCCGTAGAAAACATAGTAGCAATGTACCAGGCAGCACACGACTTCGGCGTGTACGTATGACAGGGGACTCTATAACTAAAAATAGTGAATATGGTAGAAATCAAACAGTTATTATTACCTTTTGATATAAGCGATTTCGAAGATTTCAGGAATGCAAAGGCACAGAATCGATCAAATTTGCTTTTTGCAGGGCTATAACAATAGCCGGGATGATGACGATCTGGAGAACTATACCCGGAAGAGCAGTCACAAAAGATGCGGTCAGCCACATTTGCATAGAATATTCTCCCACATTAAAAATCAAAGCATTCGCAAGACCAAAAAATATCCTGCCGATCAGCATAGCACCTATCAATGAAACATATATCCTTGCATAGATATTCTTTAAAGGCACATATCGCATCAATAATGATGAAAAAAGACCGTAAGCTGCCAGTTCAAATATCATGGATGGCAGTATAAAGGTTGGCGGCATACCGGTTGTAAGGCTTGACAAGATCGGTGTTATGATCCCGCATGCTAAACCAAAAGGGAATCCGCATATGATACCGCAGAGCAGAACAGGGATGTGCATAGGTAAAAAAATGAGCCCTGCTTGCGGCACCGCATGTAAAGTCAGCGGCAGAACGATCCCAAGTGCGATGAATAAAGCTGTGAGAACCATTTTTTTGACATTGGTCATTTTGACTTTGGACATATTGGCTTTGGTCATAAAGAGAACCTCCCGTAATAAAATAAGCCACAAAGGCTGTCTGCTTATGCAAACGATCAGCCTTCGTGGCTTGATTTTCTACAGTGGATGATTTTTGCTCTGTCTGCCTTCTGGCAAACTTTGATTACAGTATAATTGGTAATTAACAACCTGTCAACAGCTATTGCTGCCATTTTGCATCGCGTCTATTGCTGCCATTTTGTATCATGTGGTATCAACTGTACCTGTTCACAAAATCGAGAAGATATGCATTATCGCCGCATCTATCACGTCGTTTATCGGTAAATCACGTGTGCCTACTACGAAATTATTGCACCGGTTTATTGGCAATAATACTTTTTGTGCACTGCTTTGTCCGATTGCAACTGACATGACAGGTGTGATTTCACCGACAAGAGAATCAGCCACGACTATACCCAGAGGTCCAACGATAATGTCAGCATCACGGCAATTGACGATTGTGGGGTTTTCACCGGTGGCACCATAGTCTGCTCCGGCCTTCATCATAGCTGCTGTCGCAATACTGTTTGTACCTACAGCAAAAATTTCGTATTGCCCCGCTTCAGCTTTTAACCGCCCGACAAGCAGAGAACCTATCTTGCCACCCTGACCGTCAATAACTACTATTTTTTTCACTTTATCACCTGCTTCTCTATAGCGTACAACTTGTAATAAACTGTATATTAAGCTGGATTAGTTTTGTTATTATACACGAAAAGAACGCTTTGATAAAGAATTTCTTGATTTACAACCGTTTAAGACATTATAATTAAAAACAGGCTTGTTACAATTAACACGTTTTAAACTCATTGTAATAAAAAGCAAACAAGGAGACTGCTATGACAAATCGTGAATGCGCAATGGCTGTATTAAACTACCAAGATTACGACAGGATGCCGATAGTGCACTTCGGCTACTGGAATGATACCTTATGGAAATGGCATAAAGAAGGTCATCTAAGCGAAGATGAAGCAAAATACTGGGCAGATGCCAACGATTATGATTTAGACATCGCAAAGAAGCTTGGTTTCGACTTCGGCTGGTCGCCGGTCATGGGTCTCAATACAACATTAAAACCGGGTTTTCCGGTTGAAGTCATCAAAGACCTCGGAAACGGAAAGACACATGTCCGCAACACGGACGGAGTCATTGTGCTCAAATCCGAAGGAACCACATCCATACCGTCGGAGATCGACCACACCCTTAAAGACAGACGATCCTGGGAGGAGCACTACAAACCGCGCCTTCAATATACCACTGATCGTCTAAGCAAAGAGACATTTAATGCATGCCGGGAGCGTATCGAAGATATAGGACTTGATTGCCCGCTCGGGCTCAACATAGGCAGTCTTTTCGGATATATACGCAACTGGATGGGTATGGAAGCGGTATCCATACTTTATTACGAAGACGAAGAGTTATACACCGAGATCATAGATACGCTGGGTGATCTTGCATATAATGCAACAAAAGACGCAATGGAAACGATGGAAGGTATAGATCTCACATTTGACTACGCTCACTTTTGGGAAGACATCTGTTTCAAAAACGGTCCTCTTGTAGTACCGGACGTGTTTAGAGTAACCGTAGGACCGCATTACAAACGTATAACCGATCTGCTAAAAACCTACGGCATAACCATAGTATCTCTGGACTGTGACGGCGTTATCGACACACTGGTGCCGATTTGGCTGGAAAACGGCGTCAACACAATGTTCCCGATAGAGGTAGGCACATGGGGTGCGGAAATAACCCCCTGGCGCGAAAAATATGGCAAGGAACTGCGCGGCGTAGGCGGTATGAACAAAAATGCTTTTTCAAAAGACAAAGCCGCTATCGATGCGGAAGTAGAAAGATTAAAGAAACTGGTAGCCCTCGGCGGCTTCATCCCATGCCCCGACCACCGCATAGCCCCCGACGCAAAATGGGAACTGGTACAATATTACACAGACTCAATGAGAGGAAACTTATGAAAGCAAAATACATACCCGAACCATTCAGGATCAAAGTAGTAGAAAAAGTTAAAATGCTGACCCGCGAGGAGCGGGAGGCGAGAATAAAAGCAGTAAATTATAACATGTTCGGGCTAAAGTCTGATGATGTCTACATTGACGTGCTCACCGATTCCGGGACGAATGCAATGAGTTCCGAGCAATGGTCAGGCGTCGCGCTTGGTGATGAGTCATATGCAGGCTCAAAGAGTTATTACAAGCTCATTGAAGCAGGCAAAGATATATTCAACTACGAATATATCCAGCCGGTCCACCAAGGTCGTGCTGCTGAAAAAGTGCTGTTTCCCATATTTCTGAACAAAGGCAAATACGCATTATCAAACATGTTTTTTGACACAACCCGTGCACATGTAGAGCTCGCCGGAGCACGTGCTATCGATTGCGTTTCTGACATAGCAAAAGTACCCTCCGAACGCGCTCCGTTCAAAGGGAACATGGACATTGAAAAGATGGAAAAACACATCCGGGAGCTAAACCCTGAAAACGTCGGTCTGGTAGTTCTCACCGTAACCAACAACTCCGCCGGTGGCCAGCCGGTTTCAATGGAAAATATAAGAGAGACTGCCGCATGCTGCAGAAAATACAACATCCCGTTAGTTCTGGACGCTGCCCGTTTTGCAGAAAATGCTTTCTTTATAAAAAGAGATGAACAAGGTTACGAGAATAAACCGATCCACGAGATCGTCCGTGAAATGTTCAGCCATGCGGACATGTTTACAATGTCAGCAAAAAAAGACGCAATAGTCAACATGGGTGGCTTGATCGGAGTAAAAGACGGTCAAAATCCGGCTATATTGAATATCAAGGCAAATTGCATATCTTTCGAAGGATTCTACGCATACGGCGGTCTTTGCGGCAGGGATCTGGAAGCAATGGCTGTCGGGTTATATGAAGGTATAGACGAGCATTTCCTGCAATATCGCATAGGTCAAATAGAGTATCTGGGTGCTCTGCTGGACGAAGCAGGAGTAATCTACCAGTCACCCGTGGGTGGTCACGGCATATTTATTGACGCGACAGCAATATTCCCGCAAATACCGTACAACGAGTTTCCCGCACAGGTATTGGCAATAGAGCTATACAAAGAAGCCGGGATACGCACCTGCGACATAGGCAGCTTCATGCTCGGCAACGACCCCGACACCGGAGAGCAGTTAAAAGCCGACTTCGAATTCACCCGCTTCGCCATCCCGCGCAGAGTCTACACCCAACCACACTTCGATATCATGGCAGATGCTGTCATCTCAATAAAACAAAGAGCAGAAGCAATAACCCGAGGCTACAAAATTACATGGGAACCACCGATATTAAGACACTTCCAAGCTCGCCTCGAGCCTATAGGCTAATGTGACAGGGCACCGTCCCCTGTCACATTAAACTAATAAGATACAATTACATCTCCATCTGTGGCAAGGAAATCATCTTTTTTTATTGAAATTCCGCTTTTCCGGTACCTGTTTTTCAGGAGGAAACCCTCCAGTGGTGTATCTCCTTTTACCACTTTAATACAGTCATCCCGGTTTTTCCTATATTCATAAACAAAACGGGTCGGTTTTCCGAAGCATGTATAATCTAAAGTCAATCCATCCAAAAATGCAGGGAGTACCGGGTCGATTATTATCGTATCTTTTGCAAACCGGATCCCCAGAACATTTGAGATCAACTGGTTCAGGTAGATCCCCGGGCCGCTGGAGTACAGCCGCCAGCCGCCTCTTACAGGTATGCTGCCGTCGCGCAGTTTACTGAAATTGCGGCTATAATCATATCTGTCCATAAAAAGACCATCCGAGCTGCTGAAGTATACATTGCTTTGGCGCTTTTCTGCATTTGGAACGCTACATGTCAAAAGAACAGGGTTTATTTTAAGCAAACCTTCCCATGCACGTTTACTTTCTCCAAGTTTAGCCATCGCTTCAATATATCTGATATGAGCATGGATGTATTGCAAGCTGATCTCCCGACCGACATTCGCAGCTTGTTCTGCTCTGCAGAAGTCGCGGCTTACACCGCCTTCGTACCTTGCGGGTTTGTCCATGATCCTTACACCATCGGGGAACATCAGAAATTCATCTATCAATGCCAGATTTTTTGCTGCCTGCTCCTCAGAGACGATCTCTGCGATTATAGATCGTGTCATCGGGAGAAGGCGGTAATTTATCCCTGTTGTTTCATCCAACGGATGTAACAAATATTTAAAACTGCTGTCAGGATTACGATAAACAAAACCTGCGCTTACTCCGTCTTTTATACAAATATCATTATAGTCCGTACAGATCGCCGCTGCAGTATGTTTGAGATGTGCGGCATATTTTTCATCCGTTTCAAAAAATGCTTCCGCAAGGCTTCTTAATGTTTGTGATGCCAATGCCATCGTCCATGAGCTGACAAGATTATCCTGCATGTTCCTATTAGCAGGCTGCAGTGTATCATCCCAATCACCACCGGCGTATGATATCAATGATGTACCGGGCAAAAACCCGGATTCGATGCTGTCTACTGCAATCTTAATATGTTCTGACACAGAGCCGGAAGAACCCTCTGCATACGGAATGATCTCATCAAGGATCGAATGATCCCCGACGTATAAAATGTATTCGGCAACACACTTCAAAGGCCAGAATATTATATCGCCGTGGCAATCACCGGCTTTGTATGGATATCTGTCAAACATAAACCATTGAGGCCATTGACCTTCTTTTTCGGAAAGGTAGGAAAAGACCCGCAAAATCGTCGCACGAGCTATTTTGTATTGCCTTGTGAGCATCAACAACTCAAATGGTCCCTGACAAATATCTCGGGTTCCCCAGGCAGCTCCGCCTGATTGCTCCAAGCCTTGCGGCGATAAAAAGTGGATCAATGCATTATGGGTATACCACCATATGACTTCATTGATTCGCTCAACATCACGATTATGATTACGGATCAAATCACCATCGTCACAAACCTCAAGCTTAAAACCGGACATAAGTTTGTTATAACAATCGATATATTTTTTATATTCATAATCAACAGTCCCAGACACATTTATAAGCGGTTGCTCCGGTATGTTCTTAAACCCGCCCGTTACAATCATTTTAAAGCCTGTAGAATTATCTATACATATCGTCAGGAGGGTGTTGTCTCTCGGTAAATCGTCTGAAAAGAAAACACGGTCATCGCTAAAAGTATAATCAGTTCCCGGTAAACTCAGGTCATAAAAAAGATCAGGGTATGGACTGTGTTCTCTTTGAACAGTTCCCATTGTAAATCGAAGCGTTTCTCCGATTTTGCTGACCTCCGGAGAATGTGCAAACTCTCTTTCTCCCATAACTATTTGATTCGTGATAATAAAATCATAAGATACTCCACACAAGCTACTTACATTCAAAACCAAACTTGGATCTGAAGCAGAGCAATATGCGGTAATGATCAATGTATCTGCATCTATCTCATAATACCAGCGTGAAAAACTCAACCCCATTTCATAAACGGCAGGGATAGTCAGCATTCGATATTTTCCACCCAATTTTATATAAATACGCTGCCCTGAGTTTTTCAGGATATTCAAACTTCCCCTTGGTGTGGACAACAGCTTATGAAAACCGGAGTTTCCGACAGCGACTTGACCGTTAAAAAGCCCGTAAATATAGTTGGTCGAGTTCATGAACTCCTTGTCAAATATCTCTGCTGAATCGTTCAGTAAATTCTCGACTCCTGTCATCAGTATATGCCCGTGCGGGCGTTCAACCATCAGTTCCTTTTTTTGCAAAACAACATGGGTGTGCGAAGGTGTAAAAAACGATAACAACTCACCATTTGCTTCCTCTTCAAGCTTTTTTTCGGGAAAAACTGAGTTTATTTTTTCATTCCACCAACCGGGGGATGAGTAATGCTCACCAAATTCATCAGACAAAAACGCCCGGTCAACAGCGGCATTGCACGGAATAAAAGAGTTCGGAGATCCCTCTGTGAGGTTCCCACGAACCTCTTGGTATTTATCATACTTTGATCCAATATCATCGGAAAACTCGACATTTTTTACAGCCTCAGGATGATTTTCGCAAAAATATCCGTAAAAAACCAGGTTTTCTGTTAATCTGCCGTTCAATCTGATTTTATCACTCTGCAGTGCTGTATAAGCACATTCAAACTGATAATTAGCATTCTGCAGCCCACTGTTTAAAGCCTCGGGGATGTGTGTGTGCTTATATGAAAGCCCGAAAAACTGCATACCATCGGTCGAAAATCCCGTTGCTTTACCTTTCAGCATTCCCTGTTGCAGATAGGGGAACATCTTATCCTGCGGTAAATTTTGCCTTGTACAAACCTTGTAACCGTTTTCTGTTTCAAAAATATTATGGTCAAGATATTGTGATGTATACAGCTCGTTGTTAAGAACTGCAGCTTTATTTGCTATACCGATATCCTGTCCGTAGATTATATCAACGGTTTTATCATCACCGGCAAGCTTTACATCCCACAGCCAAAAAGAATCCGCTGCATAAAATGTGACGTTGTACTCGATATCTTCGACGATACCACTAAAAACAAGGAGGTTTTCACCTTTTTCTACGCTGCTGACGGAAGAGATGCCCAATAGAGGGTATGAACGTATCCGGGAGATTTCAGAAGATCCGGAAGAACCCGAAACGCCGCATTCATCGTAAACCCTCAGATAAATATTATTAGCTGAACCTTCCTTGGGAGACCCTCTGAACTGATTTATCATTATTCCCTTGAAAGAAAAATCAAAAATATCCCCGGTATCCAAAAACGAAAATATTGTATTACCTAAGTCGAATGAAATTGGAGCAGTAAATTGCGGTAGTATCATTTAATCTCTCCTCTCAAGTCCGCATCTTTCATAACCCCGGCGGACTGCATCTATATTATTTATCAATTTCCATATAAACCCGGTCAAATAGTTTTCGATCATAAGCAGTGCCGACCCTTTATCGATACCGATCGTGTCCTTTGCCATCCATAACTCATCGGACATCTTATTATATGAATCTTTTAAACCCCAATCACCAAGCAATCCGGGCATTTTATACTGAGCTTCAATGGTTTTGATCGAATATTCCGGCGTAAACGGCAATGAAGCTGCCGCCGCGTAAGTAGCTACCGTACCGTCACTCCTCCATCCCGGGGATGGCGGTGCT
>Ga0123356_10003470_pt1 | contig 16487 bp, 17 predicted proteins | sample TergutEmb28metaG_2_FD_92546 | JGI IMG/M metagenome (GOLD analysis project Ga0123356, IMG submission 92546) | Embiratermes neotenicus P3 segment gut microbial communities from Petit-Saut dam, French Guiana - Emb289 P3 | ecosystem: Host-associated > Arthropoda: Insects > Digestive system > Gut ...
AAGACGACAAGACTTTCGCCAAGAGCCGCAAGTGGAGCGGTACTCCGCGCAACTTGCGGGTTACCCGGAAGTTCCGCTCCGCTACACTTCCGGCTCTTTGGATGCGCCGCTCCCAACAACGCCCTCGCCAGATCGCACCGAAACTGCTCCCCATTGGAGAGTACCGAATACGGTTTGATCCAACTGGGCGGCGAACTGAATCCCACGACCGTCAACATGTTCGTGATCTCTTTGATCGGCAGATCGCCAAAGCCGTCAATGACCGCTTGACCGGAATCCCATTTAGCCGCCTCACCTTGTGAGGCGTACAGATGCCTCGCAATGGCAGACTTCCCACTGCCGGAAGGACCCACGATACAGCCAATAGACCACGTTTGAGAGCCGGCGACTGTGTCGCCGGGCGGTTCCTCAAAACAAAACGTCCGCTCCGCTTTTTCGGCAACGGCAACATCGAACATCCCGGCAACTTGTTGCACACGGTACGACGAATGGACAGGAAAGGAAAGGGTAAATTGCATGGCGTAAGCCGCCTCACCCTGTGAGGCGTAAAACTGCAAATTTACCACACAGTACGTCAACGACCGTCAAGTGTTTTCCTGATAAACAAGGACAATATCTTTCATTTTTCCCCTTTTTCCTGCAAAATCTCCTGCCGGCTGGTCGATACAATCCCTAGAATTATAAATGTCGCCCTTCGATGCTCAAACGTACATTTTTTTTCCTGGTTATGGCTGCTCTTCTCGCCGTCGGCGGCTACTACGGCTGGGGACGGTTGCAGGAAACGGTCAAGGTCGATCCGCCACAACTCGTTGTGGTTTATCGGGGACTTTTTACCCACGAAATCCTCGACCGCGGAAGCATAGACAGTGCCAGAAACACCGATATTGCATGTAGGGTCGAAACCGGACGCGGCGGCAGCAGTAGTAGTGGCAGTGGGGGCGGACTTGCAATCCTTTATGTTATTCCCGAAGGAACAATTGTAGAGGAAGGAGACCTGCTCATCGAACTCGATGGTTCCGCACTAAGGGACAGCGTCGAAACTCAACTGACTTCCGTTCTTGCTGGTGAGGCAAGTCTGGCACTGGCAAAGGCAAGTCTCAAAACTTCGGAGATACAACTTCAAGAATATCTTAGCGGAGTGTACAAACAGGAACGCAAGGCAATAGAAAATAGATTGTTTTCAGCCGAAGAACAGGTTAAAACCCTGGAAAACGATCTAGCCTATTTCCAACGTCTTTTGGAGCGAGGTTACATAACACAAGCCCAAGTCGATGCAGCCTTGATCGAATACGAAAAAGCGAACAACACATTTGATATGGAAGAATTGAACCTCTATGTGTTGGAAAATTACGCGAAAGAAAGAAGAGTCATACAACTAGAAGCGGCAATTGAAGCCGAAAAATCGCAGGTTGCTACGGCAGGAAGGATCCTTCGCATTCGTAACGATCATTTGAGGTATCTCGAAGGACAGTTGGAAAGATGCAAAATCTATGCACCACGTGCCGGACAGGTTGTTTATTTCATGCCGCGATGGGGCAATGACGACAACCTCATCAGAGAAGGACTCCGAGTCATCGAGCGGCAAGTTTTGCTCCAACTGCCTGATCCGACGCAAATGCAGGTCAGAGCACTGGTCAACGAAGCCAATGTCCGGCTTGTCCGACCCGGTCAGAGAGCGACCATTCGACTCGAAGCCTTTCCCAATGAAGTGTTTGACGGAATGGTAAGAACGGTCAACGACTTTCCCGAACCAAGCAATTTCACGGGAGGAACAATGTCGAGGGAATACCTGACGACGGTAACTGTCCTCAATCCGCCCGAAGGAATTAAAGTAGGATTGACTGCCGAAGTAAGAATTGTGGTCAACGAAATCCCCGATGCATTGCTGTTGCCGATGCAGGCAGTCTTTGAATATGGCGGAGTAATGTACGCTGTAACTTTCAAAGATGGCAAGTGGGATAAAATAAAGGTCAAAACAGGTGCCGCCAACGATAGAGAGGCGGTAATTCTCGAAGGATTGAACGAAGGGGACGAAGTCGTCCTTGGAGCATGGGCGCATCGGGATAAAATCGACCTGCCGAGGCTTGATCGGGACTCCCAACGTGATGAAAGCGGCTTTGACGAGGAAATGTACCAAGAACTGATGCGTCGGGAACTTGAAGAACAACAGCAACGAGAACGCTCTTCGGAGGGCGCGAATGGTGCTCGTCGTCAAGGCGGTGGACCTCCCGGAGGAGGAGGTGGGGGGGGCGGTCCTCGACCACAAAATTAACATGACCCAATCATTCTGTTCCCTACCCGATGACTTGTGCGATCCGCTAACGGCGCGGTATCGGATTATTCCGGTTCCCTATGAGGGTACGGTTTGCTTTCTCGGGGGAACCAGTCGAGGTCCCGGTGCCATTCTTGACGTGTCCGACCAAATGGAGCACTTCGACGAAGAATTACTCTGCGACTTCACCCGATACGGCATTGCGACGTTCCCGCCGATTTCTCCTGCCGACACGCCGGAACAAGAGTACGACCGGATTTATCAAACGGTCAAACAGGAATCGTATTTCCAGACCGACAAGTTCCCAATTTTTCTCGGCGGAGAACACAGCATCACTCCGCCGATTGTCCGTGCCGCAGCCGAGCGTTACGGTACAATCAGTGTTGTACAATTTGATGCCCACGCAGACCTTCGGGATGCTTACACTGGGGGAAAATTTTCTCACGCCTCGGCAATGCGTCGGGTGCTCGAAATCACACCGAACCTCGTGCAGGTTGGTATCCGTAGTTTCAGCGAAGAAGAGCATCTGGATTGTCCCCAACGAATTGCGGCGTTGATAACGCCCCGAATGTTGATGCAGAATACAGAACGTTGCATCGAAAATGTTCTCGATTCCTTGACGGAACAAGTTTATATCACGGTGGACATTGACGTATTTGATCCTGCTTTTGCGCCGGGGACAGGCACGCCGGAGCCGGGCGGACTCGATTGGTTTCAAGTAACAAACATACTCCGTCGGGTATGTGAAACGAAAAACGTGGTAGGTGCAGATGTGGTCGAAGTTTCTCCGCTTGGCGGCAACAATGTCGTTACAGAGTTCCTCGCCGCTCGGCTTGTCGGTAAAATGATTGCTTATTCGGCAAATAACAAATTCCGTTGAGATTCCAATCGACAGTTCTAAAACCGATGGGCTTATGCCCACCGCTCTTTTTTATACGTTATAATGACGTGAACCTTTGACCTCACCGCTTGCCTATGCTCTCCAATCCCGATGCCGTCCGAAGCGAAATCCTGAAAATCGTTGCCCAACCCGGCTATAAACCGCAAAAGCCGAAAAAGTTCTTGGCTACCCTCGGACTCACCTCCGATGACTCACGACCACTCCGATTGCTCATCCGTGAAATGATCGCCAAAGGGGAAATCGCCTACGGTGTGGGTCATGTTGTAATGCCCATCGCAAAAGACAGACAGCAGACGGCAGACGGCAGCAGAGGTGCTTCCGCACAGGATGCGGCGGCTAAACTGCCGTCTAAAGAACTCATCATCGGACGTTTTCAACGCCGACCCTCCGGGATTGGCTTCGTTCGTCCGCGGTCCGTTTCCGATGATGATGCGCCCGGAAACGACATTTTCGTGCCCGCCTTTTGGTCGAAAGATGCCGCCTCCGGCGATATTGTCGCCGTCGCTCTAATGGAACGCCGTCCCAAAGACGATTACGGCAAAAATACCAAATGGAGCCGAAGACGTTCTGACCGTGAAGAGCAAGAAGATCGCGGACCCAGAGGTCGGGTTGTCGAAATCATTGAGCGGGCATCGAATCGCTTTGTCGGAACATACAGCGTCGAGAACGGTTGGGGATACGTTCAAGTCGATGGTTCGATTTACAAACGGATGGTTCCGCTAGGCGATGCGTCGGCAAGTTCTGCCAGAACCGGCGATAAAATCGTCGTCGAAATGGTGCGCTATCCCACGCCGTACAGCGACGGCGAGGCAGTCATTGTTGAAGTGCTCGGTGCTCATGGCGTTCCCGGTCTCGACACGCTTCTCATTATGCGGCAATTTGATCTGCCGGAACATTTTAGCGAAGCAACCCTGACTGCCGCCCGGAATGAAGTCGAAAAATTTTTCAAACTTATTCCTGATGATACTGAAGACTATGAAAGCCGAGAGCGCAACAACGTGGAGCGACCGGATCAACCGACGAGAAAATCCGGTCGCTCCACTTCGTTTCGCTCCCGGCTTTCATCAATGAATCGCATTGACTTGACGGACGCAACCATCATCACGATAGACCCTGCCGATGCAAAAGACTTTGACGACGCTCTTTCTCTGGAAAAACTGGACAATAGCAACTGGCGGCTCGGCGTTCACATTGCGGATGTCGCGCATTTCGTGCCAAAAGGTTCGCCGATTGATAAAGAGGCAATCAGCCGAGCAACCAGCGTATATCTGCCGGATAAGGTAATACCCATGTTGCCGGAAGTGCTGTCGAATGCACTGGCATCATTGCAGCCGGATAAGATTCGCTTTGCTAAGTCGATCTTCATTGAGTTCACTCCACATGGCACACGCACGCACACCGAATTTTACCGTGCCGCCATCAAAAGCAAACAACGATTCAACTATACCGAAGTCCAAGAGTTTTTCGATAATCCCAAAAAGTACGGAAAAGATTGGAAGCCGGAAATTCGGGAACTGCTCACGAACCTGCTGGAATTGATGAAGGTCTTGCGGCAAAAACGATTTGAGCGTGGATCACTGGAAATGGATTTGCCGGAAACGAAAATTGCACTGGACGACGAAGGAGTCGTTACGGGAGCATACGTTTACCCTTACTACGATTCCAATCGAGTCGTTGAGGAATGTATGCTTGCGGCAAACGAGGCGGTTGCGGAACTGCTGGCGGCAAAGTCGATACCGTTTCTCCGCAGGATTCATTCGGGACCGAGTCCGCGAAAATTGCAGGGCTTTACGGATTTTCTCCGGTCGCTGGACATTGCCGAATTGGATGCCGACGATCTGTATCAGGATCGGTTTGCAATTCAGCGTTTGCTTGAAGCGGTGCGAGGCACCTCGCAGGAGTATGCGGTGAACTTTTCGCTGTTGCGTTCGATGCAGAAGGCAATTTATTCGCCGGATACAGAAGGTCATTATGCATTGGCATCGACATGCTATTGTCATTTCACCTCGCCGATTCGCCGGTATCCTGACTTGACGATACATCGGCTATTGGATGAATTGCTGTCAGGCGAAACGCCGCAGCCGGACTTGCGGGAGTTAGTGCTACTGGGTGAGCATTGCAGCGACCGCGAACAGCGGGCGGAAAGTGCGGAGCGGGAACTGAAAAAGTTGAAGTTGATCGACTACATGAGTCGGCACTTGGGGGACACGATGGCGGCGGTGGTAACATCGGTCGAACAATACGGCGTGTTCGTGATGGGGTTGGAAATTCCGGCGGAAGGTTTGATCCGCATTGAGGGTTTGCATGATGACGTGTATCGTTTTGAACGGAGTGCGAAGATTTTAATCGGTCAGCGTGCGGGCAACACTTTTCGCATTGGGGATCGTGTGTTGGTCGAAGTCGTCCGTGCCGATGCCGATGCGAGACAGATTGATTTTCGATTGGTCAAACGTTTGAAAACAGACAAGCCCACCGCAAAGTTAAAGAAATCGCCGGTGCGACGGGTCAAGGAAAAGGTTACGAAGAAAGGGAAGAAAGGGAAGAAAAAGAAGAAATGATTTAGAGCGTGTATGGAATAGGTCTGGAGGGGCAGGGGTGGTCAAATCCCTTATTTACCTACCGTCAGGAAATTTTTTGACGGTTCTTGATATTGCTTTGGGTACAATCATCTGAATTTGTATTTTCCCGCTTTAATGCCATGTCGCAATTTACGTTGCGCGAAATTGCTCCGACACTGTATTTTTCAGTACGAAACGCCTGTTTTTGGGGCGCATTTTCACCATTCCTTCGCCAGGATTTTGCCAAAAAGTACCATTTCACACTGAAAATACAGGACTCCGAGCAACATCTGCAAGGGCTTACACCGAGTTGCATTTTGGGGCAAAAAACGCCGTTTTGCCCTAGAAATACCAGCGTGAGACAAATCACGGACGTAGTTAAAATACTCGAAGCATTTTATCGTTTTCTTGGCGGTTTTTATCCTTTATTCAAAAATTTCCGCCAGTTTTTTCTTCCAATTTTCGCGTGCCAGCGGCATGATCTTGCCTTCCTTGTCCACCAGCACTATCGTGGGAACACCGCGAATACCATAGTTTTGATATTCCGGCTGTCCTGCCTTTACCGTCAACGCTTCCGAGAGAATGATCCAGGGCAGTTTATCCTCTTCGACAGACTGTTTGACAGTTGCCACCGGGTCGGCACCGCGTTCCCACATGTACACCGACACAATTTCCAAGCCCTTGTCTTTGTACTTGTTGTAAGCCTCCAACAAGTCCGGTATTTGCATCTTGCAAGGACCGCACCATGTTGCCGTGAACTTTATCAGGACATATTTTCCACGCAGGCTTTGCCAGTTGAAATCTTTGTCGTCCAACGTTTTGCCGTAGAGTTTCGGATCAACGCCGGGGGCAAGACGAAGTGCCATTTGAAACACATCGACCAACGACTTTTTCTCCTCTGCCGAAATTGGCAATGTTTGGATATGTTCACTCAATTCCTTAACAATCTGTTCCGTTGGAACTTTATGGCGGTAGGCAATGTTAAATCCAAGCGTTGCAAGTTCGGTAAGAGGAACAATGTCCAAATGAGCAAACCAACCTTTCCATTCAGTTTTGAACTTGTCGAAGTTTGCAGGGGTAACTTCTGCTTTCTTTGCCTTTTCACCAAACAGGAAAAATCGACCAGCAAGAAAAACCGATGCTTGTATATCATCTTTTTCCTTTGCATCCAATTCTTTGAGGAAGTTTTCAAATTTTTGTTCGGTTTCTACGGTTCCCTTACTCATCATTTGTTGCATCAGAAACCGAAAGCGAAACATCTCTGCCATTCTCTCGAATCCTTCCTGCGTGGCGAGTTTGTCAAGGAACGTTTCAAGTTGTTGCTCGGCTCCTTCAATTTCCTCTTGCACCAGTCCCGTGAGGGCAGATATTCGCATATTATGAGCCTGTGCTTTTTCCGGGGTGGTCGTAGCGATTTCCAGCAATTTTTCGCTTGCGGGCATCAAAAGACCTGCAATTGTAATGGCTCTTTCCTTTGGATTGAGGGAAGCCAGATTGAGTTTACCGCCTTCGTAGTCAAGGTAGGCAAAAACATCTTGCATTGTCTTGGCATCATTGAGTGAGGGTGCTTTTTCCGTTTCGTTTTGTGCCTGACACGATACGGCAAGGGACAGCGAGAACAAACAGATGACAACAAGGCGGATTGAAAACATGGAATTTTTCCTGTAAAATGGAGTGCGTACTGTGAATTCTACCATAAAAACAGAAAAAATGGTGGGTGGAGGAAATTGGTTGAGACATCGTACTTATTGTTTTGAGAAAGTGATCTCTAAAAGTAAATTTAAATTCAATAGTGGTATTAATGTTTGCAAAAAAAATGTTTGTTTTCAAAAATTTTATCATTAGTGGCTAGTAGGAAAGAGGTTGTGTAAAATTTTGCAATGGTAAAAACTGTTGAAAAACTATTAGAAAATTGTCTTTCTATGGCAAGGAAAAGGAAGGCAAACATAACGAGAAAGGCACATATAGGGAAAAGTTGCCAGTAAAGGCGGAAAAAACAACAAATTTGGAACAAGTTTTGCCATTTTTGGGGTTAGGCGGAAAAAGATTCTGCCGGGGGGGTGCTTTTTCGGCGAAATATGATACAATGGAGCGGTGCTTGTTGAGGCTAGCAGTTCGGATTTCACTCGTAAAAATCGTTGTGGGAGGAGCAAATGAGTGTAGGTATGGGCAATGGACAACCAAATTATCCGTTTATTCAGCGTCGGGGAATGAATCCGAGTGCCCCGCAGGGTGCACCTCCTCCTCCTGGCACGGAGCGACGTAACCAGTTTGGGAATTGCTATGATGGTTTATCGCCGGATGCTCAGCAGTTGGCGGAGGCAATTGACCAGTACAAGTTACAGAATCGTCGTCGATTCATTACGTATGAAGAAATGCTTTCTGTGATTAAGTCTTTGGGTTATCACAAGTAATGTGCTTGTGGATTTTGGTATTCCACTTTGGAATTTTCTAGGGGTCATAGCTCAGTTGGGAGAGCACCGCGTTTGCAACGCGGGGGTCGTCGGTTCAAGTCCGTCTGGCTCCAATGGCGTTTAAGCCTTGAAAATAAAGTGTTTGCGCACTTTTGGAAAATCAGTTGTATGGGTTATTGACACTCGCTAAACCACGTCTAGACGTGGTTTGGAAAGGAAAGGTACACTCATGCCGAAACTGAACACTCGCCTACCGAGACTCTGCCGGGATAGAAAACTGGCAATCTCGTGGCACAATGGAAAACGGATTTATCACGGTGTCTGGGGAACTCCCGATGCCACAAAGAACTACAAGCGGTTCATTGCCGCTCTGCTTGAAAGTCCTACACTGCCCTTGCGAATGGACAAAGACACCGACGTACTGGTATCGGAACTCGCCACCGCATTTCTGGACACACACGAGGGTAAACTGCACACAAGCCACGTCCGGCACTTCAAGCAAGCCATCGGATACCTCGTCGAAGTTTACGGGGAACTCGCGGTTAACGAGTTTTCCCCGAAAAAGTTGAAGGTCGTCCGTGAGCAGATGCGAAAAGGAAAAACTCTCTGCCGGAGAATGATTAACGATTACGTCGGCAATATCAAACGCATTTTCGCTTGGGGAGTTGAGGAGGAGATAGTACAGCCGAACGTTGCATTCGCCCTGAAAGCCGTTAAAAACTTTCGGCAAAACGAGGAGGGTGTGTTTGACCACCCTGAAAAGGAAGACGTGCCGCTTTCGGTTGTTTCCGCAACACTGCCGTTTCTTGCCCCGGTGGTTGCCGTTATGGTACAGATTCAATGGATGCTCGGGATGCGTCCGAACGAAGTTTTCAGGATGCGAGTCGGGGACATTGACCGAAGCCGGAATGACGGACTCTGGTACTACGTGCCGGGTTCCTACAAAACGGCAGAATTTGTCGGCAAGATCGTCTTCCCGCTTGGGGAACCCGTACAGCGGTTGCTTGCCCCGTACTTGATCGGCAAGAAGCCGATGGACTCGGTATTCTCCCCCCGCACGGCAATGAAAGAACGAGCAACGCAGGCACGGGAGGACCCGTGCGGGGAGAGGAACGTTTCCAGCACCGATTAACGGGTTCCGCCGCAAACTCTTGTTTCACCCTGACGAGATCGAGCGGTGGGCAGGTTGCCGGCAACAGTCCCCGCCGGTTGCCAAAATCGAATCTGCCTCGGCGAGAGCGAAACGGCACAACGCCGCTCTGTCATCGTTGCGGTCAAAGGGAGTCAACGTCGCACCGAAGGGAGGTGAGTCATGAATCCACACACTGTCATTTCCGAGGCAATCAAAGAGGGTGCATTCAAGCAACAACTGGGCGGAGTCAAGGCGAACTATACCAGATGGGAACGAGTCGGGGAAGCCCAACTCTTACGCGCGTTCGGCTCCATCACCCTGACCATTTTTCCATTGTCGCTTTCGGTCGAGAAAGTGGAAACGAAAAACGAGCAGAGCAAAAAACGCTATGGGCGGTTCGGTGTTATCTGGGTTGCAGTCGCCGATTTGAACATTGCCGGTGAGCCGTTCCTGCCGGAACCGGGAGACGAAATATCGTACCGGGTTGACGGCGAGATATGTGTTTTCACTGTGGAGAAATACGTCCTCGATGGTGTGTCAGATGCAGTCATCGGCGGTACAACGAAAATAGAGGGAGGGCAATTTCCATGAGCGACGCAATAAATCGAACCTTCAAGACTGCTGGTGATCTGCTGGCTTACTTGAAAGAGTGCTGTGCGGAAGAGGACGTAATCAAAGAGGCACAGAAACGCCGTCCTTTGCGAAAAGGCGAGCAGATGTTTCGACGGGCCGCCGTTATCGACGGCTCGTCATTTTTGAGCAGTGTTGTTATCCGCACGGACGGTAGTATTGAATTTTGGATGAGGCATTTTCTCGTTGACGAGGATTCTGCTCTCCAAGACGAAACGCATAGAACATTTGAACTGGTGGCACACCTGCGACCACAAGAACCGACAGAGGATTAACCAAGAAACGCCCCGGCGACCGGTAACAACGATCAACGGGGCATACGCCTACCGAACATCAAACATGAATTATACCAGAATCGAAAAATATATCAACGCAATCGAGCCGATTCCAGAAGGTCGCAGAAATCACGCCTTGCACAATGCGGGACTGCTATTACGGAAAAACTTCGGATTGACCGGCGATGCTCTCGAATCGGCACTGTCCGAAGTCAACCAGTCGAAGTGTGCTACTCCGCTACCACAGTGCGAAGTAACAACGATTGCCCGAAGCGTCGATAAGTCAGACATACCCGCCGGGGAATCTGCTGGCACGTTCAAACTCAACGAACAGCGACCCCGAAAGCAATCAAAGACGGAACACCGGTCGTGGCATTGCACATGTGCCGACCCTGTTCCAGTCGCTCCGCTCGGCAATATAATCGGCGATGAATTTTCCCAGCGTCCGCCGTTGCCTTTCAGATAGAACTCCGGCTTTCACAAGTTTGCCGTGCAATGTATCATCAATGTTTGCAGTCCAACGCGCTGACTCTGCGTCTAGCGAAACACCAGCAGCATTGACAGCAATGATGCGTTCGACCATCGACAGCACTAGTTCTGCGGTCTTTTTGTTGACCTTTCTCTGCGCTGTTAGGGTGTGTTTGCGGAACAGTTTACCACGCCGAGACTTTTCAAGTCTATCAACTTTGCCGTACTTTTTGTCCGTCATTTTTGGCATATTCTAAATTCGTAACCTATAAGAGGTTGTAAGTTTTCACCTTTTGCAACCGGAGGTTATCATGTCAGAGCATCTTTCCCGTGTTACGATGAGAAAAGCCACGTTCGGTGGCGGAACCTTTGAACTCTTGACGATTGTTGGTTACATCGTCGAATTTGAACCGGAGGCACCTGCCAAACGGGACGTGTTGCGTCCGGTCGAACCCGATGAGCCGGACATAGAAGCCGAGGTAGGTTACTCTCGGAATGCACTTGAACCGCTCACTCTGGTTTTCCGAAACAAGAAGGTTGAATTGACAAAATCTGCATTCATCCTGTTTCGGTATGTCAACGATCTGTACCGAACAGAGGGACAAGAGGGATTTGAGTTTTCAGAATTGTCCGAAGTCCTTGCTGGAAACGAGTTCGGCAAGAGCAAGAGTGCTATCGAGTCTCTTATTCGCAGGATCAACATTTGTCTTGTAAAAATCCGTGCTCCGGTTTCCCTAAACTTTTACAGGGAAACAGTTTACATAGTACAGCAAAAATGACGGAGCAAAGTACAGCATTTTTGACGGGGGTAAAATACGGCTTGTGGTACACTGTCCGTCGTGATTTTACCAAAGGGCTATCATGCAAATCAAACTCCGAGACATCAATTCCATTTTTCCTTACGAAGGCAACCCGCGCATCAATGACAACGCCGTCGATGCCGTTACCGCGTCGCTCCGTGAATTCGGATTTCGGCAACCCATCGTTGTCGATGCCGATTGTGTCATCATCGTCGGGCACGTCCGATACAAAGCCGCCGTCAAATTGGGACTGCAAAAAGTCCCTGTCCACGTCGCGACCGATTTATCGCCGGAGCAAATCAAGGCGTACCGGATCGCGGACAACAAGACCGCCGAACTCGCCGAATGGGATTTTGACAAACTGAAAGCCGAATTGGAAGAGTTGGTGGACTTCGATATGACCCTGTTCGGATTCGACGACGCGGAGTACATGTCCAATGACGAGGAACATACACCGAAAGCCGGAACCTTCAAAGAGAAATTTTCCGTTGTGGTCGATTGCACCGACGAAGAACAACAGAGAATCGTTTACGAACTTTTAGCCGAACATGGTTACGAACCCAGAATTATATCATTATGAAAATAGAATTATCGTGTCCCATCCATACATCGTTTCGCGTCCAGCAGGTTGCCGGGATGTTCGATGTTCCTGTTTCCAAAAAAGCAGAGCAGACACTCGAATTTGACCAGCCGCCGATAGGCGAGTCCGAGTGGAAAATCGGTTGTATCGTTGGTCCTTCCGGTAGCGGGAAAAGCACCATTGCAAGGCATCTTTTCGGAGACAATTACTATACCGGCGGACAATGGGGAAAAGACAAAGCCGTGATTGACTGTTTCGGTCCGAGCCAGACTGGCAGCGATAAGTCGGTCAAAGACATTGTTAGTATGCTCACCGTCGTCGGGTTTTCCTCGCCTCCGAGTTGGATCAAGCCGTATTCCGTGCTTTCCAACGGAGAGCAATTCCGGTGCGATTTAGCCCGTGCGCTCTTGCAAGGCGGACTCGTTGTTTTCGACGAATACACCAGCGTTGTTGACCGAAACGTCGCCAAAGTTGCTTCCGCTGCTCTTGCCAAAGGAATCAAGAGCGGCAAGATACCATGCCGGTTCGTTGCAGTTACGTGTCATTACGATATTTTGGACTGGCTTGAACCGGACTGGGTTTTGGACACCGCCACCGGCTTGGTCGAAAGGAGGTTACTTCGGCGTGAGCCACGCTGGCAGCGACCGGGCATTGAACTCGAAATCTATAAATGCCATCACACTGATTGGCGGCTGTTTAGCAAACATCACTATTTGAACAGCAAGAAACTTTCGACCGGTGCACAGTGTTACGTCGCTTGTATCAGGAGTCAGAATACAGAAGTCAGGAGTCAGGAGGGAAATATCGGGCGTAGCCCGGCGAATCATTCTGTATCGGCATGTTAGCCGGTTCAATCTACCTTTTTACCCTAAACAAAAATGACGGAAAAACCGATAAAACCACGTATGGCACGTCCGCGCAAAGAGATCGACACGAGTACCTATTCCGGCAGGTTCGCCGTGAGGTTGCGTGCGCTGCGGGACAAGACTGGAATGACAGTAACAGAATTGTCTGTGGAAGCAGGGATACCGGCATCCACTCTGCAAACTTGGGAGATTGGACAAAAATCTCCGACCATCGAAAAACTTCCCAGCCTTGCGAAAGCATTGGGCGTTCCGATAGAAATACAAGGACTTGCGGCGTTCTCGTTTTTTCGACTTCAATCCCCAGAACGCCTGATTCCGGCGTGTTCTGCCGCCGTTTTTGCGTGTTGTTGCTGATTGCATCATATTGGAATGGCAGTCAATACCGATGAAAACTGGTAAAGTGAATATTTTCGGAATTCCTTTGTTATGGTAGAAATGGCGGAACCTATGGACGATCCTCATCCCCTCCCAATGGGAAGGGAAGGTCTGTTGCCGATTCAAACCCTGGAATACCATGAAGAAATATCTTCAACCAGTGATCGGGTTCAGGAATTATTGAAACTACCGGTCAAACCGAAGTTGCCTTGCTTGGTCATTGCGAAGCGGCAATCGGCGGGGCGAGGACGCGAAAACAAACGCTGGTGGAGCGGTGGAGGTGCAATCCTTATGTCGCTCGGCTTTGAATTATCACCGGAATCCTTCTCGCGGGATCAGTTGCCGATACTCTCGGCGAAAACTGCCCAGTCGGTCATAAAAGTTTTGAACCGGTATCTACCGCAACATAAACTCGAAGTGCATTTGCCCAACGATGTCTATGCGGACGGCAAAAAAATCTGCGGCATCTTGTTGGAATCACCATTGCCGCAATATGCAGTCCTCGGAATCGGCGTGAACGTCAACAATCGGTTGAGCGATATTCCACCAGATTTTGCCGACGATCTTGCAAGCCGATCAATCACATCCATGTTCGAACTGCTGGGCAGAGAAACGGACATTTCTCAGTTGATCGACGAACTGCTGAACGAACTGGATAAAGACAAAAAGAGGATCATTCAATAATTTTGCTAATCGGATACTCCACGATTCCGCAGGCACCGGCAAGTTTGAGTTGCGGAACCAATTTTCGCACCGCCGACTCCTCAATGATCGTCGAAACGGAAAACCATTGGTCGTCCGAAAGACCCGAAATCGTCGGATTTTTCAGTGCTGGCAAAATAGCAATCACTTCTTTGAGTTTGTCTTTCGGCACATTCATCATCAAACCAACCTTGCCTTCTGCCGCCATCGTTGCTTGAAGCATCAGCACGATGTCGTCAATCTTTTGCCGCTTCCAAGAGTCTTTGTAAGACTCGTGGTTGGCAATGAACCGCGTCGTACTTTGCAAAATTTCGGCAACGATGCGGAGTTTGTTTGCCCGAAGCGAACTGCCGGTCTCCGTAACTTCGACAATGGCATCGGCAAGTTTCGTTTGCGGTTTGACCTCCGTTGCTCCCCAACTGAACTCGACATCGGCGGTTACACCGTGCTTGGCAAGAAATTGCGTCGTCAGCCCGACCCCTTCGGTGGCAATACGTTTGCCTTGCAAGTCCTGAACAGTCTGGATCGGCGAATCTTCGGGAACGCAAAGCACCCAGCGGACGGGACGGCGGGAAACTTTGGAAAACCGTAGTTCGGCAATTTCCTTGACATCGGAATTCGTTTCGACGATCCAATCATGTCCGGTTAGTCCTGCGTCCAGAGCACCGTTAGCGACGTACCGTGCCATTTCCTGAGCGCGAATCAGGAGACATTCGATTTCGTCGTCGTCGATGGCGGGAACGTAACTCCTCGGCTGAACGGAAACGTTGTATCCGCTCTTCCGAAAGAGTTCAAATGTTGCTTCTTGCAAACTGCCAGCAGGGATTCCGAGTTTTAAGACCATTATTTTTTGTTGGGGACCTGTTCTGTATGGAGAAAGTGTACTCTATTTTGCGTTTTTTTGGAGTGGGGAACGACGACAACCACTGTGTTTTCCTTGTTTTTCCGGTAAAATAAGTCCATGCAGTACGTTTTGAGTGTCATGTCCGATGACCATCCCGGCATTGTTGCCGGTGTAAGTTCCGTTGTTTATCGTCTCGGCGGAAACATTTTGTCGTGCAGCCAAACCGTTTTGGATGGTTACTTTACCTTTATTACGATCATTGACCTGCCCGATGCAAAAAAACCTGACGAACTGGCGCAGGAGGTCCGATTGTCGCCAGAATTGGGGACAAACTATCAGGTTATTGCCCGATATTACGAGCCGCAAGAACAAACTGTCGCTTCCTCTGATAACGTTTTTGTCATTACGGCGTTTGGCAAAGACCGTCCCGGTATTGTTCGGGAATTCAGCCGTTATCTTGCCGGTCATGACATTAACATCACTAACTTGTACGGCGGATGCAAGGACGAGGATTTTGTTCTTGTCGGTCAATTGACAATCCCGCCGAAGGTCAACATACGGAACATTCAAAGCGATTTGGAAGCGGCAGGTAAAGAATATGGCTTCACCGTTAGGGTACAGCACAACAACATTTTCGTAGCGACCAATCAACTCCGGCTCGTGGAGTAGAGGGCTGTTGTCGTGCTTTAACTTTCCAGCACGTCATTTTCTCGGTTCTTGGCAAGTTCGTTTGCTTCGTCCTCGTACTTTTTTGTCAGTTTTTGAATTTCCTCTTTGGTGCTGTCCCGAACATCTTCCGAAAAGATTTTGTCTTTTTCGGACTGTTCCGCCATTTTATTGCCGTCACGTCGCACATTTCGGATCGCAACCTTTGCTTCTTCGCAGAGTTCTTTCACTCGGGCAACCATTTTTTGGCGAACCTGTGCCGAAAGCGGCGGAATGTTCAGCCGGATGACCCGACCATCATTGTTCGGCGTGTAGCCGAGATCGGCGGCGATGATCCCCTTTTCGATTTCTTTGAGCGTTCCGGCATCAAAGGGGCGCACCACAATTTGATTTGGTTCGGGACAGGCAACAGTTGCGACCTGTTTGAGCGGAGTGGCGGCACCATAGACGGACACTTTCACGGAATCGACGAGACCGGGATTTGCCCGACCAGTACGTATGCCCGTCAGATTTTGTTTCAACTTCAGAATCGCCTTTTCCATACGATCCTCTACATCAAGAAGGATTTCATCAGCCTGCATAGCGTTGCGTAATTCGTTCTGTACTCGTTTGTCGGAGGTGATTATACCATTGCTGATTCTGTTTGACCAGTGCCTCGCTTTTATTGCTGATCCAGTTGGCAGTCCACTAACAAGTTTGATTTTCCCGTCATTCCCGCGCAGGCGGGAATCTAGACGTAAGATGTTCATATCAACTCTCTGGATTCCCGCCTTCGCGGGAATGACGGGTGTTGTATTCGATTGTAAAAATGAAAACTGAAATCGAAAACCGAAATGACATGAAGTTGAGTAAAATTTTTTGACCCCGTTTTCTGCGTTTCTACTCAGACGCATTGACGTTTTGAATCGCCCTCACCCTAACCCTCTCCCAGTGGGAGAGGGGACTTTGTTTTGCCTCTCCCAGCGGGAGAGGGGACAAGATTGCGGCTCGTTTTGTCAATCAAG
>Ga0123356_10003471_pt1 | contig 16485 bp, 12 predicted proteins | sample TergutEmb28metaG_2_FD_92546 | JGI IMG/M metagenome (GOLD analysis project Ga0123356, IMG submission 92546) | Embiratermes neotenicus P3 segment gut microbial communities from Petit-Saut dam, French Guiana - Emb289 P3 | ecosystem: Host-associated > Arthropoda: Insects > Digestive system > Gut ...
GCAGGCTGTTAATATAAGTCCAATCGCTGTTATTACGGCGATTATTATCGTGTATTTATTGTTTCTTTTCATTTTTTTCTCCTTACAATATATTTGTATAACCATTATCTATGCGGTTTTGCCCTTTTGTCAACTTGTTTTTGGGTTTAATTTTGTTGTTTTTTATCGATCTTTTTTATACTATATGGTATAATTTGAACATGAAAAACGCTTGGGTTGTCCTGCCATTTTTATGCTTTCCTCTGTTTTTTACGGTTTTAGCAGCCTGCGGTAACAATGCAATGAATAAAGAATATGATAAAATTAAGGCTTCCGGTCTTACCGGAGACGATTTGAGGGCTGCCCTAACTGAATTTGAACTTAATAACATGGATCATTTTAGCTCTAAAGTCGACCTTGGCGGCTATTATATGATTACCGGTAACCCTGAACGGGCTCTGGATTACCTGCTAAGGGCGGAAAAACTGGTATCAAAAGCACCGCGAAGCGCAGAAACCAGAAAAAATACCGTTATTATGTACGGTTCCATAGCGCGAATTTACCTTTTACAGGGCGAATTTACCAAAGCAATGGATTATGCAGAAAAAGCGGTTTTGGCGGATGATGAAACCGGCAAACAGTATCGTTTTTTACAGGCGCATATATTAACTGCTCAGGAAAAACAGGACGAAGCCCTTGCCCTTTTTTACGAACTTTACCAAACCCAGCGGGATATAATGAGCCCGGATGATATTCAGGCGTTTATGTATCTATTGGCAAAAACCGGAAATTACAGCGATTGTGCTATAATGGTAGATTTGTATTTTGAAAAGGGAGCTTTTTTTCAGGGCTTGGGACTTTTTGCCTCCGGCGCGTATGAAGCAGTAGGTCAAGCCAACAAGGCAATCATAGCGGCTTTTCTTGATTATGAATATCATATTGGATATTCCGCCGGCAATGACAGTGATTTTTTAAGAAATCTTGATAACCTGGAAAGACAGCTTAATTTCAGGGGAATTCTCCCGGAAACAGAGGCAACACTCCGTTTGATTCGCAGTTTGTACGATAACTCAGAACTTGCAATGGAACTAAGACCAAATGCGTTTTTTGGTGAGGATTATGCTATTTTAAAAAAGAAAATCCTTGCCAATACAATGTCTGTTGCAGAATTCGGGCAATATTTACAGCTTGAACGTTATTTTACCCGTTTTCCGGTTTATTACTGGAATGTCTGGAAAGCGGCCCTGGAATATGCTCCCAATGCTTTAGCCGCGTTCGCTCCGGCTCTGGAAAAAATAATCCGGCTTGATGCAAACGGTCCTTATGCTCAATTGGCATGGACCGAACTGACAAAGCTTATGGGGTATCAATAGTGAAACCAAATAAAATTGCCGGGTTTATATTTGTAGCGCTCGCTGTAATTTTGCCTCTGGCTTCATGCACCGGCAAATACAAGCGGGCAGAAGCGGAAAAAGCATATATTGCAGCAATAGATGCCTATACTGAGGAACAATATGAAGATAGCCTGGAACTGGTCCGGCGCGCAATAAAACTGGATCGCAATTTTTATCAAGCTTCGTTTCTGGAAGGCAGGATTCTTTTTTTTTCTGACAGACAAGAGGAAGCAGAAAAAATCTTTTTCAGGCTTTCGTCCAGATATCCTGCATTTACCGAAGCCAGAATATGGCATATCCGCTGCCTCATCCTGAAAAATGATTTTAAAACAGCGCAAATATTGCTGGATAAAGAGCTTACGTTTAATCAGACTGATTGGCGAATTTATAATCTTTATTCTCTGCTTGCCCAAAAAACAGACAATTATGAAGAACGCCTTGCGATGAACCGCAGGGCAGAAAATATCCTGACAGATTCTGCCCGAATATATATTGATATGGCTATTATCTGGCATACGCTGGGTTTGAGAGATCGCGCGCAGACTTATATCGAAAAAGCACAGCATGTAACCGGCGCCAATTTATCATTTAGGGAAATTGAAAATATAATTTCACAGTTTTTACAGGAGTAAAAAAATGAAAAAGATTATTATGCTGTTTCTGCTTGCCGGTCTGATTTTTACGTTATCATCCTGCGTTACTAAACGACAGCATAGTTCATGGCAAGATTATCCCCCGGCACCTTTTTTCTATAACTTAAAAACAGAAAAAGTCACAGTAATTGTCGATCATGTAAGGGAAGAAAATATTTCACAGCAGGTATTTACAATAGCCGGAACATATCTTGAAGCGCAGCAGCAGAAATATCCCAAAAGCGGCGATACGCTTCTTCTGGAAATAAGCATAGAACAGCGCTCTTTTATGCAAAATGTAGAAATGTATAACTCTATCTTTATTTCCTGTATTGTTCGTGATAAAGAAGGAAATATATACGCAAGAGAAAATGAGTATATTACAGGCAAACAGACATTTGTCGCCGCTGCAGAGCAAAATACAATTATTACCCGTATTCTTAACCGTATTTTAGGCGATCAGCAAAAACGTTATACGGCAAGAAAAAAATGAAAATATTGTTTTTTGTATTATGCGTTTTTTATTCATTCCGCATGCTCAGCGCGCATGATGTGCTGTTCAGCAGTCCAAACGAGGCGGTAAATTTTGCTGTCCAGAATTCTCAGATATACCGGCTTCAGAATCAGCGTGTTTTATTAAACCTTCAGGAAGCAAAATACGGAATTCAGGATTTTCTTCCTACTTTAAGTTTTACCTTGTCAGAAAGCGACAGTACTACGCTGCTTGCAGGCGATACAAGAACCAAATCGTTTCAGGCAAATATAAGCATGGAAGTATTTGACGGAGGAAGAAAGAAATTTGCCTATGATGTTAACCGCCTTAGTTCCATGTATGCATATCACGATTATGAAAGTTCTCTGATGGATTTTAGGTCTCAAATAATATATTTATATTATCAGTATCTTATGCAAAAACAGATGGTTGTAATAAAAAATGATTTGGCTTCTACTGCAAAAAACCAGCTTGATATTATAGAAAGAGAAGTAGCAATAGGAATTACCCTGGAGACTGATTATCTTGAATATCTTATTTCCTATATTCAAATAGAAAACGATCGCGATCAAAGTATGCGTGATATGAATATGCTGGAGCGAAGATTTAAAGCCGCAATAGAATTAAGCGCAGAAGCGAATTTAACAATAGCCGATAATTATCTTCGGGAATTCACCTATTTCTACTATGAACCTTATACAGATTTTATCTGGGCAATTATTAAAAACAACAGCACAGAAATAAAAAAACAAAATCTTTCGCTGGAATATGCACGGCAGCAGCTTGCTTTTAGCCGACGGTGGTATGTTCCCGCCATATCCGTTCAGGGCGGAATTGCTTTTAGCGGCGAATCATATCCGCTTACAGAACCAAAATATTCTTTAAGAATAATGTTTGATTTTTCCAATGCAGGTTTATTCCCTTTAAATATTACCAATAATTACGGTTTTGATCGCAACCGTTTAGTAAGCGTCAATAATTCTGCTTCTGTAAGAATGGAACCCATACCCACTTATGGAGTACGGCGGAAAGTTGCAGATATTAATCTTTTGGAAAATAACGTTCAGCGTATTCAAACAGAAAAGAATATATTTGAATCCGTTTATGATTTAATAATCTCTCATGATAATACCATGCGTTTTGCTGATGCTGCAGAACGGACCATACTGGTTATGGAAAGAAGACTTGAATTTTCACGGCGAGAGGTAGATCAAGGCGTAAAAAAACGAATCGATTATCTTCAGGAACTTATTACCATGTCACAAACAAAAATTGCGCTTCTTGAATATCAAACACAGGTAGCATCTTATGAGCGTTCTTTGGAGATTCTGGCAGGTTTCCCTTTTGGAGAATTGCAAAATGTATGCAAATAAACATAAATGCATTCCGGTATATTTTTTAATTATTATCGCTTTTCTTTCCTGTAATGGGCGCGGCAGAGAAATAAATGAGGCAAGATCTACCCCGGTTAGGAGTATTACAGTTGTTAATCGGGTCCTGGATGATGATCTTAATAGTTTTGGAACCATAACATTTAAAGCAAAAAATGATATTACTGCCAAAGTAGACGGCATAATTACTGTTATAAACGTAAAGGAAGGCGCTTCGGTAAACAACAGACAGCAATTGGCTTTATTGCAGAATGTTCAGCTGGAAATACAAAAGGATCAATATGAAAACACCCTTAGCTCTGCCAGAGCGGCACTATTTATTGCGCAAACAAAAATGCTGGAAGCGCGGCTGGGTGTAGAAAGCCGTCTGTTAAATATAGACAAAAACCGTTTAATTCTTGTTCAGCAGGAGCTTGAGCTTGAAGATGCTTATAATATTTTAAATGGAAGAAAGGAACTGCATGAAATTGGAGGAATTACAGATGCGGCTCTCAGAAGCCTGGAACTGTCGGTAAGCGCAAAAGAAGCGGAAATAGCCGTTTTAAAGAAAGATATAGAAATAGCGCAGCTGGGTTTAAGAGATTCTGATCTTATTAACGCAGGTTTCAGGATAGCCGCTACTGAAGAAGGAAAATTACAGCAATTTATTGAATTAAATACACGGACTATTGCTGCAGAAATTCTGTCTGCCCAGGCAAATGTCCGAAATGCAGAAAAAAGCCTGGAAGCAATTCAAAAACTGCTTGATGAGCTTGTTATACGCTCTACAGTTACGGGTGTTGTGGGAGCTTTGTACTTTGAAAACGGAGAACATGTGTCTCAAAATGAAAGAATTGCTACCATTATGGATATATCCACCGTATATGCTGTTTTTTATATCCAGGAGCAGGATATAGTTAATTTTATTCATGGGACACCGCTTACCATTGAGATTCCTTCGCTTAATCGTTTTTTCAATGCCAAAATTGATGAAATATCTCCCATTGCGGATCCTCAAAGCGGTAATTTTTCCATTAAGGCAGAAATTCCAAATGCTGATCTTGTTATAAAACCTGGAATGTTTATAAAATGCGTGATACCGCGTTCGCAAAATATTAGCTACCCGGCAATGCCGGAGACTGCTTTGATAAAATCAAGCGGTACCGGCGGCTCTGTATTCAGCATTGTAAATGGCATTGCTATTCTTAAACAAATACAAATACAGGCGCAAAAAGACGGAATGGTCTGGGTTTCTTCCGGACTTGCAGCAGGCGATGTTGTTATTGATAAACCATCCCCATTTCTAAAAGAGGGCAGCAATGTTGAAAACCAACAATAAGATAATAATTTTTACTGCTCTTTTTTCAATGTTTCTTTTCAGCTGCAATGTTTTTATTACATTTGAATATCTGGAAATTACATGTTCTGCCGGGGTTAACCAGAATTATTATTATAATGAAACAGTTGATATTCATTTTTCGCATCTGCCTGATAAAAATGATGTTGAGAGAAAAATTCGTTTTCTGGAAGATGGCAGTACTATTTTGGCAGATTATATCTGGCAGGATTCTGTTTTATCAATTCGTCCCCGTATTCAATGGCAAAAGGGTCAATTTTATTCTATCGATCTGCAGGGAGCCCTAAAAATGGATGATGGCAGGACTTATACTGCCAGTCTGTATCGGAATTTTATTTATGGAGAACAGGGAAATTCGTTTGAACTTTTATTGTATGAATTTAATGAAAATATATTTACTCTGCAGTTTTCCAAACCTGTGTCTATTATTTCTTTTGAAGAAAGATTTTCTATTATGCCTTTTTCTGAGTATAATACCGATTTCCAGGGCGATGGCAGCACTGTCATCATAAGCCCCAGAAATTCCTGGGCTGTAAATACCGCATATTTATGGACAATTAGAAATATGGTTAGTAAAGACGGATATCTTATGAAAAAGAATTATTCGGGTATGTTCAGCGGAATTACCGACACTGAACAGCCTGAATTCGAGTTTGTGTGCCCCGTTGATTACAGCGCTTCAGGTTCTCTTTGGCACACTGTTTTTCCGCTGGATAATCAACTTTTAATTGAACAGGCAATAGGTTTTTCATTTTCCAAACCTATGGATGAAGCCTCTGTTATTTCCGGTATAAATTTCTTCCCTTCCATAAGCGGTTATTTTATAAAAGAGACGGAAACACGGTTTATCTTTATTCCCAATGATCATTATCAGCTCCAAAGGGAATATCGAATAACAATTTCTGATTCTATCAGAGATACTTCAGGTTTGCCGCTTTTTGAACCAAAGCACATCTTTTTTACCATTGCCAACCAGTTTCTTCAGGTTACTGAAATTACTTTTGATGATAATACGAATCCAGTGCCTGCAGATGAGACAATTTACGAATATACTATGCTTCCGGTCATTCCGGTTCAATTAAAAACCGTTATTAATTTTTCTACCTCAATTCCGCAGAATATGCGGAATGATGCGGTTAATGCGATTTCCCTGAATGTTCTTTTTCCCGCTTCTGCAAATAATCCAACGGCTATTTCTGCTTATTGGTCAGACGGCGGCTCGCGGCTGTCAATCGAATGGAGCGGTTTTTCAATCTCAAGCGGCGAAATAAAAAATTATTATATATTAACTATAAGCGGCGGGCAAAGCGGAGTAAAAAACACGGCAAATGAATATTTAAAAGAGGATGTATGCGTTATATTTATAGCACTTTAATTATTTGTCTTTTTTCATTCATATTTTTTTCATGCGGCATCTGGCTGTTACCGCCTTTGGAAGTAGTATCAATAACAGCAGAAAATACAGTCAATATTGTTTTTTCCGCTCAGCCATCAGAGGAATCTATTATAAAAGCTTTTTCCATGACAGAAGAAGGACAATCTGTATCCGGCACTTTTTCATTCAATGATAAAACTGTTGTTTTTTCGCCGTTAAACGGGATCCGTACAAACTATGAATATTATATAATTATCAGCACCACCGCAGAAGATAAAAACGGCAATTCTCTGTTAAAGGATTTTGAGTACAGATTTTATACAAAACAGGATATTGAAAATCCGGAAATTCTGGATATAATTCCAGCCAATGAAAGTAATTTGATTCTTGCGCCAGAAAAAATTTCAATAACTTTTTCCAAAACAATTGATACTGTTTCATTCGAAAAATCTGTCTCTATTAGCCCTTCAATAACATATATACTGGAATGGAATAATGAATTTACAGCGGTTGATATTATACCTGCCAAACCTCTCAATGAAGGCACAAGATACACCATAACAGTCAATACAACACTAACAGACATTTACAGGAATGCCATGCTATCGGCATTTAGATCTACTTTTTTGTATGGTTTTGACAGAAACCCGCCTGAAATTTTAATCTACCATGAAACAAAAAACGGCGTATCAGATTTAATAATTCCGGATATTATCAATCAAAATATTCCATCTGACAGTGATTTTATAATCGAATTTAACAAGCGGGTTCAGATAGAATCTATAGCAGGTTTTGTAGAAATAACTCCTTCTATCAGTATTACTGTTATTCCCGATATTGCAGCAAAAAACAGTGCCAGGATTCAACTAAATCAAAAACCAGAATGGGAAAAGAGCTATACTATAAAACTTAAAAAAGGGATAACAGATACTTTCGGCAATAAAACTGAAGAAGATATAATTTTCCCAATAGTTTTTAATTTAGAAAAACATAGACCGGTGGTTTTTTCCGGCGGGGCTCTTGTTAATAATACTGAGTATGAATTAATAAATTCTGCAACTAATTATTCAGCAATAACTTTGGATGTCGTTCACTTTGTCCCGGGCGGCAATACGGAAACACCTACGGAACTTTATTATGCTTTTCGTATTTCCAATGATGCACATTCACTTTCTTTGGTATCTGCCATGCAGGCAATCTCCATATCCACGCGGAATTCCTGCGCATATATTTCATTAAGAACCATGAATTTTCTAACCGCTGCTGATTTGGAATATGACGACATTTATGCATTGCTTGATGATAATAACGGCGGCAAATTATGTATTTTAAAAATTGGAATTGATATAGAAAACTCGGATAACCGCGGATTTATTATTTTTTCGATCCGTAATAATATTTCTGATAACCTTGGCAACACTATGGTTGAATCCTTAAGCTTTACCCTTAACAAGCAATAACATGAAAGCAATAATATCTTTTGCTGTAAAACATCCGGTTTCGGTTATTTCTTCTCTCATTGCAGTTGTTTTGCTTGGTATTATGAGTCTGGCTATTATACCGGTTGATTTTCTTCCGGTTCTAAGTTCACGTAACTTGCTTATAGCAGCAGAATATGAGGGAATATCAGCGGGAGAAATGCGGTCACTGGTTACCATCCCGCTGGAAGACGCTTTTGCATCGTTAAAAGGATTAAAAAATATTACTTCTGTTACCCGGGACGGTCTTTCGCTTTTATCAATAGAACTACACTGGGGAACAGATATCGACATTGCATTAACAGACAGCCGTGAAATAATAGATATTTGCTATGAAACACTGCCTTCCTGGTGTTCAAAACCAGTTGCTTTAAAAAACGACTCAAGCAGAATGGTAACTCTTTCCGTTGTGCTTATTCCGCGCGACGGCGATTTACAGTACGGACGTTATATGGCAGATAATGACATTAAACCTCGTTTCCAGCGAATTGCAGGAGTAGGTTCAGTCACTGTAACCGGCGGTGAAAAAGAGCAGATACAGGTTCAGGTTCATCGCGATCAGCTCGAAGGCAGGCACCTAACGCTCCAAACAGTGGCTGATATTCTTTCCAGCGCCAATTTTGAATATCCTGCAGGAACAATCCGGGAAGGAGAAAAAGAATTTTCTGTAAAAACATCCGGTTTATTTACATCAATAGATGATATTGGCAATACGCCTCTGTCATTTAACAGCGGATCTTTTTTACGCATTAAAGATATTGCCGACACTATACGAACCAGCAAAAGAAAAGAAACTTTTTTTCTTTACGACAATCTGGAATGCATAAGAATAGGGATTCAAAAAAAGAGCGATGCAAGCCCTTTAATTGTATCTGCGCTTGTAAAACAGGAAATAAATACGCTTGAACAACTGTATGGCTCATGGTGCAGATTCGAAATAATAGAAGATATTTCTGATGAGATAAAACAATCTCTTTTATCTTTGTTTCTTTCAGCAGTAATTGGAATTTTTGCTACTGCTTTTGTATTATATATTTTTCTAAGGTCTTTTAAATTTTCAATTCTTATCGCCGGTATCATTCCAATATCAATCCTTTTTTCCGCAGTAGTTCTTTGGATAACCGGAAAAACACTTAATATTATGTCTCTTTCCGGAATGGCAATCGGAATTGGCATGGTAGTTGATACCGGAACTGTTGTGATAGAAAATCTCCAAAAAGAACTTAGCAAAAATAAATCAGAATCTTTATCAGAAATTATTGTTAACAGTACATTTGCAGTTATAAATTCCAATATCGGCTCCGCTCTTACGACTATTGTTGTATTTATACCTGTATTCTTTGTATCCGGTTTACTGGGAGAATTGTTTTCCGATATGGCGGTTGCTGTTATAGCATCCGTTTTTGCCTCCTGTTTGCTTTCCCTCACCTTTATTCCATCAATGTGTATGCTTATTGGTCCTTTTGTATCGCAAAATTCAAAGCATGGAACTTTCATGCAAAAAGCAGAAATTAAATACCTTTCCTTTTTAAAACCGGTTTTGGATCGGCCTTCGCGTATTTGGATGATAATGGGCGCAGGTATTGTTATAGGCGTTGTTTCTTTTTTATTAATTGATTATCGTTTGCTGCCCCGTTTATCATCAAAAACTCTTAGCGGTGAAATTTCTTTTTATCCGGGCACCTCTTTAGCCAAAATGCAAAACGATGCAGCCTATATTACCCGCCAATTATTGAACGAACCGTATATTGATTCAGTCAGAATATCCGGCGGTCTGGAATTTAACGATTACCCTGTTCTTGCAATACCGGAAGAACATTCAGAAAAATTACGTATTAATCTTATACTTAATATACCATCAGAAAAAGCAATACCAAAAATACTCAATATGTTTGAAGGTTCAGTATATAAAATCTCCCTTTCCGGTCAGGGTGATATCCTTTCAAGATTGCTGGAATTTCAGGATCATATAACGATACTGCAAGGTGACTCGCCTGAAGCTGTCCGCAGCCAAATAACAGAAATCAATAATAATGTTACCATAGTTCCTGATATCACGCTTACAGAATCAGTCTTTACCCCTGATCGTCTTGCTGCTGCGCGATTTTCAATAAGTGCTCAGTATATGGCTGCTGTTGCCAGAAATACTCTGGAAGGCATTTATACCTTATCCTTTTTTGAAAACGGGAGAGAAATACCAATACTTGTCAGATTCAGAGATAGTGATATCCGTACATTAGCCGATCTTGAAAACACTCTTGTTCAACTTGAAAATACCTATATTCCTCTTCGTATATTAGGTTCTATTTCTGCGCAAAATAATGAAAAAGTGCTATATCGTTACAATCGTAAAGATGCCAAACAATTAATAAATTTTGTTCCTGATAAAGAAAAATCTTTTGATTTGTTATCACCTGGAAAAATGGAATTGACAGAACTTGCGCAAAATGCCCTGTTTCTTATAATTATAACAATTTTATTGTTATATCTTGTTCTTGGAGCTCAGTTTGAATCATTTATCCTGCCGCTAATATTGCTTGTTGCTTTACCCCCTGCCTTTTCCGGCGCATTTTTTACTTTGCTGATAACCGGCAATTCGTTAAACATAAACAGTATTGTAGCCCTTATTATTCTTTTTGGGATTTCCATTAACAATTCCATTTTGCTCTATGAATCATACATTAATCAAAAAACAAGAAGCAAAGAAGCTCTTGCTGCTGCCTGTGTAAATAAATTACGCGCAATTTTAATAACCAATGCTACAACCGTAATTGCGCTGCTTCCTTTTGCCATTGATCCTTTCCGCCTGAACGCTCAGTCTTCGCTGGCAATTGCAATAATAGGCGGTATTGTATTTTCTGCAGTAATAGTATTGATTGTGCTTCCGCCGATATTTTTATTCACATTAAAAAAACAGGTTTCCGATAAATGAAGAATATATCAATTTACTCAAAACCTGTGTTTAGTTTTTTTATTTTTGCCGCTATAACAGTTATTTCCCTGTTTATTGTCCGCAGCATACAGTTTGGAGAATCCCGCGATAATCGCTATACTGTATTCAGTATACGTTTTGAATATTTCGGTATGGATGCCAAAGAAATAGAAAATATAATTACAATTCCTTTGGAAGAAAAATTGGGAGTTTTAAATGATCTTCTGGAAATCCGTTCGTCTGCTGAATATGGGAGATCTGTAACTACATTATTTTTTGCACGGTATGTTAATTATAAAAATGTCTACCTTTCATTGCGTAATATTGTTGATAATCTGTATAATGAGCTGCCAGGAGCAGTGCAAAAACCAAGAATTTATTCTGCACAGGCAGATAAAAAAGCTGTTTTAAGCATTGCAATTACATCTGATCTCGATCTTGATTCTGTGCGAAAATATGTCGAGAGCAATATAAAAAAAGAACTGGAAGGCGTTGATGGTGTTGCTGAAGTAATAATTACAGGCGGCCGTATTGATGAAATACGAGTTGAATTTGATCCTGATATGATTACAGAGATAGGTATAAATCCTGCTGCGATAGGAAATATAATTCAAGATGCCAATGTCGTTAGTCCCGGCGGAAGACTGTACAGCGCGTCAAATATACAAAATATCGTCCTTGATACAAAAATTCATTCCATGGATCAGATAAAACAATTGCCGGTAAAAGCCGGAAATGAAATATCTTCTCTTGAATATTATGCATCAATAGATATCATCCCAAGAGAAACAAATGAAATTGTCCGAGTTAACGGGCGAGAATGTGTTGGAATACAAATTATTTCTGCTTCTGGCGCAAATATCATAAATCTTTCCAGAAATTGCAAAAAAATTATTCACTTGTCATCATTGCCGGCAAGTGATATTCAGATACTGACAGATACCGGTGAATATTTATATAAAATAATCCGTAACGTTGTTATTTCTATTATTCAAAGTTTTATTTTAATTATAATTATAATACCTTTTTTCTATAAATCACTGCGTGTTATTTTGCTTCTTATAGCAATGCTGCCTGTCAATATTATATGGACTACAGCTATCCTTTATCTTTTGGGTTATTCTCTGGACCAAAATATCTTATCAGGTGTTTCCATTTCACTGGGACTTGTTGTGGATGCAAGCTTAATTATATCCGGTATTGCAGAAAAAAAATTATCCATTACAGGTTTTACCAATTCTGTACATAATTTTATTAAACCCATTATTGCATCAATTCTTACAACACTGTTGGTTCTTGTTCCGCTTTATTTTCTGGATTCAATTGTTCCGGGAATACGAAGTGTAACGATATGTATAGCTTTAATGTTAATTAATTCATTGTTTATATCATGTATCTTTTTCCCCGGCTTTGTCTTTTCTGCAAAACAAGCCGCTTCTGTTTTACCATCACAATTTATAAAAAAAGTTCATTCTTTATATTCCAGACTGGCTTTTTGGAGCAGCTTAATAAGTATACAAAAAAAACATGTAATGGCTGGAATATATTTATTTTTGGGAATATTAACCTTTATCCTGTTTTTTGTTCTGGGAAAAAATATTAATTTTGGAATTCAAGACACAGTTATATTTGCATCTGCGGAATATGAACCAGAAAGAACAGGATTGTCAATAGATAATGAATTAACCGGTTTTTTTGAAAATGCAATAAAGATACCGGGAGTTACCTTTTTACGCTCGGAAGCAAAAAACGGTAATGCTGAATTTGATATAGGTTTTAACGATAAGTTAACAAACAGCCGTCTTATTGCAGATAGAATACATTCTCTTTCTTCGGATGTATACACTGGTTTTTTATATGTTCCTGATGCAGGGAGCAGGAACACAAAAGCGCATGAAATTGAAGTTGCTGTAATCGGTGATGAATCAGGAAAATGCCGTAATATAGCCAGACTGGGAGCATCTGCTATAAGCAATTTGCCTAACGTAATTCAAACAGTTCTTAATTTTAAAGAACCGGAAAAAACTTTTCTTTTTTTTCCAGATCGTGACGTTCTTGCAAAAAGCAATATTTCTGTCCAGAGTGTCGCTTCTGCGCTTCGCTGGACAGTGTTTGGTCCCGTAGTAGATAAATGGATACAGGGAAATAATGAGACAGATGTTAGAGTGGCTGGCAAAGGATACAACAATACAAATCTTTCGAATATAGCCAATTTACATATTCCTTCTCCATCCGGCGGAATTCGTCTGGAAACATTGGGCAATTTACAGCAAACCGACGGAACCGGAAAAATTTACCGCAGGGATGGACGGCGCGCAGCATATTTTACAGTTCATATAAAAAGCGGAAGTTCCAGGCAAGCTGTTTCGCAGGTAAAAAACATACTTAATGATATCCAAATAGATAAAGGGTATGGCTTTTTGCTGCCAAGAGAATTGGAACACCTGAACAGGGAATATTACACTCTTTTCCTGGCTTTTGCCGGATGCATAATAGGCATTTTATTGTTATTAACAGCAATAACTGAAAAATTTACTCTTTCATTATTAATAACTTCAATAATTCCTGTTTCATGCGCATTGCCATTGTTAATTAAATTTATCACCCGCACTCCGCTGGAAATGGGCGACATAACCGGTCTGGTATTAATCAGCGGTTTAAGCGTAAATAATGCCATTTTCATATCAGGTTCCCGCAAATCTTTTATTTCCTTCAGGGTAAGGGAAAAAATTCAAAGTATTCTTGTTACATCCTTAACCAATCTGGCTGCTTCTGTTCCGCTCATGATTTTATCCAAAAATAATTTCTCTGCCGCTCTTGCCTCAAGTATATTTTGGGGCACCATTGGTTCCCTTCTGGTAACGCTGTTTTTATTTCCCGCGGTTTGGAAAACATTCAGACCATAATTATTTTAATTTTAACTCTTTAATAAAATCATACACTTCTTTAAACCATCCAATTACAATCATTTCGTCGCATTTCAATATTGCTTCTGAAGAAGACGCAAATGGCAAAGATTGCTGAACTTCATTTTCATAAAAGCAAAAACATGTATATTTTTTTTCATTAATAATAGAAACACCGCTGCATGATTGTTTTTCTATTCTGCTTTGGTATGCAATTGAATTATTGTTATGAAATATATTGTTTATATCTTCTTCAATATTATTGTTCCAATACTCATCTATTTTAAAAATATTTTCCTTACCGTTTTTATCTTTCACAAAAAACAAGTGCATAAAATGAGCGCGAAAAAAATCATGTAATAACAGCCATTGTATTATTGTACTGGTTTTAATGGCGCCATATTGTTCTACAATTTCATTTATATTATATGAATTATTAAATAAATCAAATAAAAACTGTTTGTGCGGCATCATTAATGCCATAGAAATTAAGCAGGTTCTCTTTTCTGCGGATCCAAGAATATGTTTTGATAACATATATTTATTATTTATATCTATATAATCAGTAGACAATATTGGTTTATAAGCATCATGTATTAAAACAAACTCTTGCATTAATAATTCTCTTTTTTGCTTTATGGAATATTTATCAAAAATATAGATATTACCGCCGCTGTATCTGTCATGCCGGTCATTAAAAATAGTAAAAGATGGTAAATGTCCGTATTCATCAACCATACCCAATTTATCGGTATATATGATTTTGAAATTTAAATTGTTTAATCTTTTTAATATTAATTCAAAAAAACCCTGATTTTTAACAGAAAAGTCACCTAAATCCAGTTCATTACGGATTTTTTCCGCCTGTTCCCTTGCCTCCGTTAATTCTTTGTAGATTGTATTAAAGTTGGTTTCTTTTAAGCGCATATTTTCCACCTTTCTAAAATTAAATTATGGATTTCTCGCTATTGCTTCAACTTACTGTAAATCCTGCGTGCTTCTTAGTTTTTTAACAATTTCATAAACCTCGTTTGACCATCCTATAACAACCATTTCATCCAATAGCAGGACTTTTTCTATAGATACAGCATTTGAGGGCAAAGGTTGTTGTACATCTCTTTCGTAAAAACAAAAACAATAGTACTTTCTGTTATCAATTGTTGATCCGCCTTTATCTGGGTATCTGGTGTCTCTGCTTCTGAATGCAACAGAATCTTCATTATAAAGTATGTTATATATATCAAATGCCATATTATCACGCCAGTATTCATCTATTTTGATTGGATTTTCTTTCCCATGCTTATCTTTAACGAAAAACAAATGCGCATAATGAGCATGGGCAAAATCATGTAATATTATCCATTGAATTATACAATTGGTTTTTATTTCACCATATTCGTCTACTATTTTTTCTATGTCATGTGAACAATCAAATAAATCTTTAAGAAATTTTTCTATTGGCATCATCAGTGCCAAAGAGGCTAATTCTGTCCTCATTTCTGCATCTTTAAGTGTTGCCGGTAACAGCATAAACACAATATTTCTATCACGAATATTGGTCGACCAGGCTGGTAATTCACTATATATGTGTACAAACTCATGCATTAATAATTCTCGCTTCTTCTTTATAGAATAATTTTTATATATGCATATTTGTCCGCCTTTTGTTCTATCCAGCTGATCATTAAAAAAAGTAATGGATGATAAATGCCCATATCCTTCTATTTCTTCTAAAATATTCGTATAGGTTATTATAAAACCAAGAGAATGCAGACTCTGTCTTATTTTGTCAAAAAAATCAACGCTTTTATCTTTTGATATAGACAATTCACCCAAACTAATTTTTTCGCGAATTTCATCAGCTTGTTTTTTTGCATCAATCAACTCTTTTTGAATTATTTTCAGTTCTTTATTTATTAATCGCATAACATGCTCCCCCTATAAAATAAAATATCTATGAAGCCGCTCTTACTCATTGCAAAAAAAAGCACTCATATTATCTTTGTACATACCAAAATAATACAAGTGCTATAAAATATTTATCTTTTTGTCTTAAATAATTCATCCATTTCACTATCAGATATAGGTCCTTGTCCCCTTAATTTTAGAGCAAGATCTTCAACAACCTGACACTTTTTTTCCACTGGTATATTCATAAACCAGTCGGGCACATTCATGCTGAAATAAACAGGGGTTTTCCCTCCGTTTTCTTTACTTGACTCTTTACAGGTTTGTACCATAACAGAAACTCCTTAATAATTTTTCCAGATAAGCCTATATCTGACTTCCCCACAAGAGAATTTTATTCCCTGTGTTTTAAATTTAGCCGATACTATAAGTTCGGCAAATATCCCCCGGATTTTAGGTGATAATTCGAACCAAAAAAATCACCTAAAATCTGATTTTTGAGATTGGCAACAGCCATATTTTTTTTTACCACGGTAATAAAAATAAAACAAGGGGGGGGGGGGGGGGGGGGGGTTTATTTTTTTTTATTTTTTTGAAAAAAAAAAAATTTTCTTCTCTTCCAAAAACTTTTGATATTTTTTATTTCGTGATTTTTTAATTA
>Ga0123356_10003472_pt1 | contig 16484 bp, 8 predicted proteins | sample TergutEmb28metaG_2_FD_92546 | JGI IMG/M metagenome (GOLD analysis project Ga0123356, IMG submission 92546) | Embiratermes neotenicus P3 segment gut microbial communities from Petit-Saut dam, French Guiana - Emb289 P3 | ecosystem: Host-associated > Arthropoda: Insects > Digestive system > Gut ...
CGGCGAAGGAACTTTTAGCTGGATAATCGGCTTTGACGGCAATTTTCAGAGCGCGGTTATGGAAATCTACCGCGGCGATGACAACGTCATTGAAGCATTGGAAGATACTGTCGATTTAATAATCGACGGTGAACTGCAGGATAATGACACAGGCTTCGCAGACCTAACAGCCGGAGAATATCTTGTAGTTTTTGTACTGTCCAATGGAACCGATACAGTAGAGATTTGGGAAACGCTGCACGTTTATCAGAACATGGAAAGTATCTTTGAATACACCTTTACGAATAAATACTTTCATGTTAGCCTGTTGCACTTTATACTTGCTTCTTTGAATGACCTGGAACAAATGCTTGTAGACGGCATAACCGAAGAGCATTTTGACATGGTGGGTATCGCGGGCATAGATGAAGATAACTTTGAAGCCATCATCGAAGCGTTTGATACTCTCCTTGCAAGCTCGGTTCCAACGACCGAAGCGGGCTTGAAGGCGTTAACAGACGCAGTCCTCATCACCATTGGCGTAGATGAAGATTTTCTTGATGCAGAGCAGTATGAGTATCAGATTGATGCAGAGAGAGCTATTAGAGGATTGGCAGAAAACGGTACGGCTCTTGTTATAAGCTGGGCGGATGACGACAAGACAGTTAGTATCACAGTAGGCACTTACGAAGTGGTTATTGTTTTTGATGGGGAGATAGACTTTTTGCCCTTTGACTACATCATTACAGGTACCGTAGCAGCAGGGTTTACCGCAACCAGAGTTGGTATACCGGTGGCAACATCGCCGCTTAGTACTAATCAAGTACAGTTTAATACTTTTATTAATGCCATTAGAGCTAATGTCAATGGTGCAGATTGCACCATACAATTTGGCGACAATGACGAATTGTTGAATATCGGCGCATTCAGTGTCAGTTTTAACAATACAACGGATACACCCGCCGGCACATGGGGATCAACTATTACACTGCTGGGTAGGATAACCTCGTCAAACAGTGCCGATACCGCAGGTACTATCGTTCTTGCAGACAATGTTTCCATAGAGAGCTGGGGAAATATCGCGAATACCGTTGCCAATGCAGCCGGCAGGGCGATTAACAACACCGGCACCGGAGCGGTTACTATCAACGGCGGCACGGTATCGGCAAATACGGGGCAGGCGGTACATAATGCGTCAACCGGATTAATCACCGTATCGGGAACGGCGGAAGTTACCTCGGCAAACGCAACCGCAGTCGCAGGAACTATTGTCATTGCCGCCAGCGACACTACCACGGAACCGAGGCTTATCATTATCGGTGGAACCGTGAGGAATACGGCAAATAACTCAAATGGCAGAGCGATTAACAACTTATCAACCGGAGCGGTTACTATCAGCGGCGGGACGGTATCGGCAAATACGGGGCAGGCGGTACGTAACGCGTCAACCGGATTAATCACCGTATCGGGAACGGCGGAAGTTACCTCGGCAAACGCAATCGCAGACGCAGGAACTATTGTCATCGCCGCCAGCGACACTACCACGGAACCGAGGCTTATCATTATCGGTGGAACCGTGAGCAATACGGCAACTATCACAAGTGGCAGAGCGATTAACAACTTATCAACCGTAGCGGTTACTATCAGCGGCGGCACGGTATCGGCAACTTCAGGGCAGGCGATTCGTAACGAATCGACCGGCGCGGTTACTATCAGCGGCGGTACGGTATCGGCAACTTCAGGGCAGGCGATTTATAATGGATCAACCGGAGCGGTTACTATTAGCGGCGAGACGACGGTATCGACAACTACAGGCAATGCGATATCGAACAACTCATCCGGGGCAATTACTATCAGCGGCGGTACGATATCGGTAACTTCAGGTACTGCGGTGAACAACTCAACCGGAGCGGTTACTATCAGCGGCGGGACGGTATCGGCAAATACGGGGACGGGGCGGGCGATAAATAACTCCTCAGCCGGATTAATCACCGTATCGGGAACGGCGGTAGTTACCTCGGCAAACACAACCGCAACCGCAGGAACTATTGTCATCGCAAATAGCGGTACCGCCACGGAACCCAGGCTTGTCATTACCGGCGGGACGGTGAGCAATACGGCAAATAGCGAAAATGCCAGAACGATCAACAACTTATCACCCGGTGTGGTTACTATTAGCGGCGGCACGGTATCGGCGGAAATAGCCGGCTTTGTCATATTAAACGCAAACGCAGATGCCTCCCTTGTTTTGAACGGCACACCGGAAATTGCAGGAAGAATAAGGGTAGCTGTGGGAAGGTTGAGCGTGATACCTGCCACATTCGTACCGGGAACAAACATCTACCTGCTTGATTTTGCCAGTCCGGCGGCAGACGCGCTCGCGGTAGTGGATGGCGCGGCTTTCATCAATAATTTTATTCTCTTGGGAGCTGCAATGGGTCTTGTGGTAAACAATACTAATCTTGTTATGGGGACTGTCGATTTTGCGGTTGCAGGTACCGGAAACACCTTTACCATACGCAGATCTGTCGGCGGTACGCACACCACTATCCAAACAGCCATAAACGAAGTAAGAACCGCTGCCAACGGCGCAGATTGTTCTGTAGAATTTGTTTTTTTGAATGTAGGAACGGCATCTGCCAATTTTGACAATACCGGTGGTACATGGGGTACCGTTACACTGCTTGGCTCGATAACTACGACAAGCTCCACAGGTGTAATCGCTGTTGGAAACGGTGTTTCCATAGAGAGCCGGGGAAGTATAAGGAATAACAGTACCAGTACCGGCTCCGCGGGGATTCGCAAGATCGGCACCGGGACAGTAACTATCAGCGGCGGTACGGTATCGGCAGCTTTAGGCGGGACAGTTATTAACGCAGGAATCGGGACGGTAATTATCAGCGGCGGGACAGTATCGGCAGCTTCAGGCCAGGCGGTACGTAACGACTCAACCGGATCGGTAATTATCAGCGGCGGCACGGTATCGGCAATGTTAGGGAGGGCGGTACGTAACGACTCAACCGGATCGGTAAGTATCAGCGGCGGAACGATATCGGCAAATGCAGGCTGGGCGGTAGAGAACACCTCAACCGGATTAATCACCATATCGGGAACGGCGGTACTTACCTCGGCAAACACAACCGCAGACCAAGGAACTATTGCCATCGCCGCCAGCGGCACTGCCACGGCACCACGGCTTGTCATTACTGGCGGAACGGTGAGCAATATATCGTATAACGCCAATGCCAGAGCGGTTTATAACGGCTCAACTGGTGCGGTTACTATTAGCGGCGGAACAGTTCAAACAATAAGCGGCAGAGCTATTCACAATAACGCCGCCGGCGCACTCACAATCTCCGGCGGAACGGTTCAAGCAACGGCAGCAGACGGCTACGGTGTTTGGAACGAAGCTGCAGGTGCGGTAACTATCAACAATGGCACAGTCTCAGCAGTAACGAACGGCAGGGCGGTTAACAATAATCAGGCAGCCGGTGTGGTAACTATTTACAGTCCTCCGGCGGTAATATTGCCCGAAGGTGAAGGAACAACCGGAACGATTGTTTGGAACCCGTAGGCAAAAGAACAGAGAATAAAGAACAATGAACAAAGGGAAGAGGGCTCCGTGCGGGGCTTTCTTCCCTTTTTTTTGTGGAGCTGAAGGCTTGATTTTATGTATCAAAAATGATATATTATATGTATGTATACAGTTTTGGTGAAAAAGAAGGTCTATAAGATTATTGAAAGACTGCCATTAACCGTTCAAATACTCTTTGATGAATTGGTTAAGGATTTACAGGACAAAGGGCCAATACAAAATGAATGGCCTAATTACTCCAAGCTTTCAGAAAATAGATTTCATTGCCATTTAAACTATTCTTATGTTGCATGTTGGTATAACGAAAAAGATTCAATAGAAATTGAGGTGTATTATGCAGGTACAAGAGAAAAAGCGCCATATTGATGTTTTTATTCATGGGTTAGGTCTTGAAGCGATAAAGGCAGCACTGCTTCAGTCAATGCCTGAAGCAGTCATTATTGATGATGACGAAACATATGTTGATTGGGAAAAAACTGACTTGGCAATGAAGATAAAAATGAACAAAACTCCCGGTAAGATTCTGCTCGCTTACCGTGAAAGAGCCGGACTCTCCATTGTACAATTAGCGGAAAAAACAGGTATTAAATATACCAATATTTCCGCCATGGAAAGCGATAATCGGGTTATTGGTTTGTCTGTTGCTAAAAAACTTGCTTCAGCTTTAGGTTGCGATTATACAAAATTTTTAGGTACATAATATGTACTTGTGAAAGCTTGCAATACTATAGTATAGTAGACACAATATTCCGGGGTGAAAGGAGGCCTTTTTTATGGAAAAAAACGTGATTATTGAGCGGGCAAAGGACTATATTGCCAGAGAACGTGATGCCGGATTCCGCGCCGAGGTAGAAGAACTGATGGCCCAGGCGAATGAAAAGGAACTGGAGGATCGTTTTTACCGGGACCTGGAATTTGGCACCGGTGGTTTGCGGGGGGTAATTGGCGGCGGCTATAACCGCATGAATACCCTGGTGGTCAAAAGCGCTACGCAGGGGCTTGCGACGTACCTCATCAAGGCATTTCCCGAAAAAGCGGCGGCGGGCAAACTGTCGGCTGCTATTGCGTATGACAGCCGCCGTTACTCGGCTGAATTTGCCGAAGCGGCCGCGTTGATTTTTGCCGCGAATGGCATTAAGACCTGGCTTTTTTCGGGTATGCGGCCTACGCCGGAATTATCCTTTGCCATCAGGCACCTGGGCTGCGATACCGGTATTGTGGTAACGGCCAGTCACAATCCGCCGCAGTACAACGGTTACAAGGCATACTGGAATGACGGCTCGCAGGTGATTCATCCCCACGATACAGGCATTATTGATGAAGTTAATAATGTTAAGACCATTAACGAAATTTCCCGGCAGGAGGCGCTGGATAAAGGGCTTCTGTGCATTATTGATAAAGAAGTTGATGAACCATACCAGGCGATGGTAAAATCGCGGCTGTTCCGGCCTGAACTGATACAAGAAAAAGCCGGCGAGGTAAAAATTGTATTTACACCATTGCACGGTACCGGCGCGCTCCATGTTGAAAAAGTGTTAGGCGATCTTGGTTTGCAGGTGATTACCGTACCGGAACAGCGCGAGGGCGACGGCGCGTTCCCCACGGTTGCCTTCCCCAATCCCGAAGAAGCCGCCGCTCTTGAAATGGCAATAAAACTGGGGGCCAAAGAAAAAGCCGATGTGGTCATGGCAACCGATCCCGACGCCGACCGTTTTGGCATTGCGGTTCCTGACAAGAACGGCAGCTTTGTATTGGTTACGGGTAACCAAATGGGTGTGTTGATGGCGGATTATATGTTCCTTTCGCTTAAGGAATTGGGAAAACTGCCCGCGGACGCCGCTATGGTTAATACCATTGTGACAACGGGAATGCAGAAGCGGGTTGCGCAGTTCTACGGCGCTGTATGTGTTGAATGTCTGACCGGCTTCAAATGGATTGCCGATGTTATGCGTAAGTGGGAGAACGGCAAAGCCTCCGGCACAGCCGACGCAAAAACCTTTGTATTCGGTACCGAAGAAAGTTACGGCTACCTTATCGAAACCGAAGTCCGCGACAAGGACGGCATTTCTGCGGCGGCTCTCACTGCCGAAATGACCTTATACTGGCGGAGCAAGGGCAAGAGCCTGCTCGACCGGCTGGATGAATTGTACCACCACTGCGGATACTGGCAGGAATTGGGAATTTCCAAATATTTTCAGGGGCCGGAGGGTCCGGCAATTATGAAAGGGATAATGGACAAATACCGTTCCAATCCCCCCGCGGCTTTGGGCGGCATTGCCGTATCCAAAGTGCGTGATTTGGAACATGGCGGTGATAACCTGCCTCCCAGCGATGTACTGCAGTTTTTCCTGGCGGATGGCACCGTGGTCAGCGCCCGTCCCAGCGGCACCGAACCGAAAATTAAATTTTATGCGTCATGCTGCGCCGAGGTTGGAACAGGAGGACTTACAGCCGCCAAAGCGGAAGCGGCCCGCAAACTTGAGGCAATCCAGAACGATATTCGTATGGTGATAGGGCAGTAGCAAAAAATAGTGTTCGCCATTGAAATGCTGGAGATAAGCAAACTATTTCCCGGAGTATTGGCGAACGATCGGGTGAATCTGCGGGTAGAACCTGGCGAGATACACGCTCTCCTTGGCGAAAACGGCGCCGGTAAATCAACCTTGATGTCGATTCTGTTTGGTTTATATAAACCAGACTCAGGTCTTATTAAAGTGTGGGACAAAGAAGTGCAAATCCGCAGCCCCAACGATGCGGTTGCGCTGCGAATCGGCATGGTACACCAGCACTTTAAACTGATACATAATTTTACCGTTACCGAAAATATTGTGCTGGGAATGGAGCCGTGCAATGCGCTGGGAAATATTGATCTGCGCGGCGCAGAAAGGCGGGTAGGGGAGCTTTCTGAAATATACGGCCTGGCGGTGGATCCAAAAGCGAAAATTGAAAATATTACCATGGGAATGCGGCAGCGGGTGGAGATTCTTAAAATACTGTACCGCAGCGCGGATATACTGATCTTTGATGAGCCGACTTCATCGCTGACGCCGCAGGAAATTGAAGAACTGTTGGCCATTTTCCGCCGCCTTAAATCCGAAGGGAAAACAATTTTGTTTATCACCCATAAATTAAAGGAAATAAAAGCCGTTGCGGATCGTTGTACGATACTGAGGCGGGGGAAGTATATTGATACGGTTACTGTCGCGCAGGTAAGTGAGACAGAGCTTGCCGAAAAAATGGTGGGACGGACAGTTTCGTTTCAAATAGAAAAAAAAACCGCAAAGCCCGGCGATGCGATGCTCAAAATCGAAAATGTTACCGTTATTCGTAATGAAACTGTTATGGTCAATGGGCTTTCGCTGGATGTGCATTCCGGTGAAGTGGTGGGCATTGCCGGTGTTGACGGTAATGGTCAAACCGAGCTGGTGGCAGCCATTGCGGGATTACTGCCTGTGCACAATGGCAGGGTGCTGCTCAAGGATCGTGACATTTCCAGGGACAGCATCAGGAAACGAAATGAAAACGGGATAGGTTTTGTGCCGGAGGACAGGCATACCTACGGCCTGGTTCTTGATTTTCGTATTGATGAAAATAGTATTATCAAGAATTTTCGCCGTTTCCCGTATTCGACTCCGTTAGGATTTTTGCGTTTTTCTGCTATTGCCAATCATGCAGAAACGCTTATCAATGATTTTGATATACGGGCGGGAAACGGGCCGGCAACGATCGCAAAAACCATGTCCGGCGGCAATCAGCAGAAACTGGTTATTGCCCGCGAAATAAATGCTTCTCCGGATGTGCTGATTGTTTCGCAGCCGACCAGCGGGCTGGATGTGGGCTCCATTGAGTATATCCACCGCCGCATTATAGAAGAACGTGACAAAGGCTGCGCCGTTCTTTTAGTATCGTTTGAACTGGATGAGATACTTGGCTTGTGTGATCGTATTGCCGTTATTTCGAAAGGCAAACTGGCGGGCATCGTTCCGGCGGATGCAGCCGATGAGCGGCGTATTGGTGTTATGATGGGAGGCGTCTGTGCGTAATTTCCTTGTAGTAGCGCTTGGCTTCCTGATGGCAACGCTGCTCCTTCTGATAATTGGACGCAACCCAGTCAAAATGTACGAGGCGATTTTACAGGCGCTTACCGGTATTTCCCAAAACCGTCAGGGGGATTGGATCTGGAATCCCCGCTATACCGGGGAATGGCTGGTCAGTTCAATTCCTCTTATCCTCTGCGGTCTTTCAATGGGTTTTGCCGCCCGTACCGGCCTTTTTAACATTGGCGCGGAAGGACAGTTCATTGCCGGTTTAACTGCCGCCCAGTTTATTGCGCTTGTGTTTCCGCCGATTCCCGCGATTCCTGTATTGCACTGTATCGTTGCGGTAATGGGAGCAGTTACCGCAGGCGCAATGTGGGGCGGCATTGTTGGCTTTTTCAAAGCGCGGTTCAAAGTTTCCGAAGTAGTGGCAACTATTATGATGAACTACATTGCCTTGTATATGCACCGTATTCTAACGCTCAGAATTCCCGGGAGTAATACTTTTCGGACTCCGGATTTTCCCGCAACGGCCACTCTTGCAAGTCCTTTATTTGCTTCACTTACCAACGACTCTCGCCTGAACCACAGCCTCTGGCTGGTTTTGGCGGCGCTAGTGATTTATTGGCTCATCATGAAAAAAACACGGCTGGGTTATTCGTTACGCGCAACCGGACTGAACAGGGACGCTGCTCTCTTTGGCGGCATTAATGTGCATATGAATATCACTGCGGCCATGGCAATTGCCGGGGCTTTTGCCGGACTTGCCGGCGCGTCGGTTTCTTTGGGTGTTTTTCCGCATGGCAGGGTTTTAGCCGGAATGGAAGGTTATGGTTTTGACGGCATTGCAGTGGCGCTGGTGGGCAACAGCAATGCATGGGGAATCGCGCTTGCCGGCCTGCTTTTTGGTATGCTCAAGTCCGCCCAACCGTTAATGCAAACACGGATGATACCCAGAGAGATCACTGCAATTATTATGGGCCTGATAGTAGTCTTTATCGCCTTGCGGGCCGGGCTAAAACTATTGGCTGAATGGCAGCTGAAAAAAAAAGCCAGAGGAAATAAGCCATGACATTTTTTCAGGTTATATGGAATATGCTGCCCTCTCTATTTATGATCGTTGCTCCGATTCTTATTGCCGCCATAGGCGGGATGATCTGCGAACGTTCCGGTGTGGTTAACATTGCCCTGGAAGGACTTATGATGATGGGGGCAATGAGCGCTGCGGTGTGCCATGTCCTTCTGGAATCGCGTATTGGTTTTTCCATACCTGCGGCTTTGCTTTTGTCTGCGGCTGTGGGCGGTTTATTTTCATTGATACACGCATTTGCTTCCGTGAGTCTGCAGGCCGATCAGATAATTTCCGGCACGGGGATAAATCTTCTTTCCAGCGGGATTACCGTATTTATCTGCCAATTATTGTTCCGCATGGATCGCAGCATGAACTATCAAATGGGAATGCGTTCTGGTCTGTTCGGTATTTATCCCACTATATGGATAGCGTTGGCAATTTTGGCTTTGAGCTGGTTTCTGTTGTACAAACGTCCCTGGGGCCTGCGCCTGCGGGCTGCGGGAGAACATCCTCAGGCGCTGATTGCAGCCGGAGTAAATGTTGTGCGTATGCAATACATCGCGGTGCTGATATCCGGCATTCTGGCCGGTCTTGCCGGCGGCTGCATTGTTCTTACCCAGGATATTCAGTTTACGGTGACAACGATTAACGGCAAGGGTTTTATTGCCCTTGCAGCAGTATCCTTTGGCCGCGGTCTTCCCCTGGGTGTACTTGGCGCCAGTTTCCTGTTTGGCACCGCATCCGCCCTTGCAGTAAGCATTATTAACATTCGCGGCCTGGATTTCCTTCCCTCGGAATTTTTCAACGCCCTGCCGTACTTGATTACATTGATCACGCTCGTAGTGTTTGGAAGAAAGAGAAAAAATGCTTAAATGTCTTTGGGTCGGGTGTCCTGTACTCTTACCGCTTTGCCTTCTGAGATGGGCAGACTGCCGCCTTCGTGCAGTTCCACCCTGGGGCTGATGGAAATTGATGCCTGTATGGTTTCTTTGATTTTTTCTTTCAGAGCATTGAGGGGCCGGGCATCGTCCATGAAAATGTCTGGGCCAATTTCGGTTTTGACCGTTAGGCGATCAAGAGCGCCGTCTTTTTCAACCACGATAAGGTAATTGTTGCCCACTTCCTTCATGCCCATAAGCACTTCTTCGATCTGGCTGGGGAAGACATTTACGCCGTTGATGATCAGCATATCGTCGCTGCGTCCGGTAATGCGGCGCAGGCGGCGGTGGGTTCTGCCGCAGGGACATGGTTCGGTGTAAAAGGCGGTCAGGTCGCGGGTACGGTAACGGAAAATGGGCGTTGCTTCACGGCAGAGTATGGTTAATACCAGTTCGCCAATCTCGCCGTCTTTGACCGGCTCAAGCGTATCGGGATTGATGATTTCGGCGATATAGCCGTCTTCCCAGATATGCAGCCCGTCTTTGCACTGGCACTCAAAGGCAACGCCGGGACCGTTCATTTCTGAAAGGCCGTAGGAATTGTACACATCGACGTGTAACAGTGATTCAATGCGCCGGCGTGTGTCCTCGGAATACGGTTCCGCTCCGGCAAAGGCTTTTTTGATAGACAGGCTTTCCCGCTTGACTCCGGCTTCCTGCATTTTGGTTTCAACATGCAGGAGAAAACTGGGCGTGGCGTGTACTACGGTGGTGCCGAAATCCTGCATCAATTTGAATTGCCGATTCGTATTGCCGGCGCCTGCCGGAATTACCAGCATACCCATTTCCTCGCCGCCCTGATGCATTCCCAACCCGCCGGTAAACAGCCCATAGCCAATCATGTTTTGGAATACATCGCTTTTGGTGCAGCCGGTCCCGAACATACAGCGGGCCATATAGTTCGCCCACTGTTTAATGTCATCACGGTTAAAATAAATCGTGGTGGGGATTCCGGTGGTGCCGCTTGAGGCATGGAGCCTGACCACGGCTTCTTTTGGTATGCTCAAAAAGCCATACGGAAAGCCGTCCCGCAGATCGTTTTTGGTGGTAAAGGGAATTTTGGCAAGGTCGTTCAGGCTTGTTATATCATCCGGGCTTTTTATGCCGGCCGCTTCAAAGCGGCTCCGGTAAAAAGATGTACGGAGGGCAAATCTCACTTCTTCTTTCAGTTTTTGTAACTGCAGTGTTTCAAGTTCAGCTCTGGGCATTTTCTCGATATCGGGCTGCCAGTACTGAAAGTTCATCCATTTCCCCCGCCAGAGGTGTTTTCTGCAGCCTGTCTTCCCAGCCTGAATGCCTTGGTATTGGCGGCGGCTATTGCTGGTTCTTTTTGGGAGAACATGGCGTCAATGGTGTTTTCCAGTGTTTGCGCCTTCAGCGGCAAAAAGGGAGAAGCCGCCCCTACCATGACCATGTTCACCGCGCGGGCGAGACCTGCTTCTTTTGCCAGCGCTGCCGCCTCAATAATCCGCCAGAGGGGGAAATTCTTGATGGCGGCAATGATACCCGGCATTTCGGGGTAATTTTGTATGTTCACAAATGGATCGGCGGCGCTGACCAGTATGCCGGTGGGGGCAAGCCAGGCCCCATAGCGGAGACTTTCCAGCGGCTCCATTGATAAAACCATATCCGCGCCGCCCCTGGGAACCAGGTCCGAGGCTATTGCCTCATCGGAAATACGCATATGGGCCAATACCGCGCCTCCCCGCTGCGCCATACCGTGTACCTCGGACTGGCGTACCACCAGCCCCTCGCTAATCGCCGCCTGAGAGATAATAGCGCCAACAGCGAGTACTCCCTGTCCGCCTACCCCTGAAAGAATAATATCACACTTCATACTTGTTATTTTCCATTTTTATGGGTAGTACATCAAGCCCCCGCATAACCTCCATTTAATAATCCAGATCTATTAGATAAAGGCCGTTATAATCGCCGGAATTATCAGGTTCGTCATATATATATGGCAATGGCACCAATTTTACTTTATCCCAACTTTCGGCTTTTCTGTAATATACTTCTCCTTCAGCTGGATCATAACGGGCATGGGACTGGCGTATTTCATGCTTAACCGCGATGTTAATGGTATTTTCTCCGCGCGATGTTTTATATGAAATGGTAATACTATCGCCTGTATGCTCTGTAATAATGCTTGTGTTTTTTGATGCCATGGGAAAATATATGTATTCATTGCCCATTTTTTCTTTTTTAATGTCAAGCATGGTCATTCGTATATACTGGCCATTTGCAAATGTAATGGTCATACCCATTGGCGATTTATATAAAACGTCTATATTTTGTACAAAATAGCCATTGGTTCTTCTCCTGTATCCCAAATTTTCATATCTAAGGTATACAGTATAATCCGTCGCATTGGCAAACCCCAAAAAACTGCTGTTCCAGTCTCTGGTATATAATATTCCATTCATATTGGATTCGGAATCGGGTTCATTTTTTAATGGATCAACGCCTTTGTTCCATACCTGATATTTATTTGTAATAACATTCCTTAATGCAGCTCCCTTTTGATAATGGAAAGCCCCTACATTATTTGTGCCATCAGTGTTAAAACCAGGGTAGCTGCTGTACGGTTTGAAACGTTTTCCATTGGCAAGAAAATAATAATAAAAATACCCTACTTCATTAACACTATTGCCGCCTGCCGAGCTTCCTAATGTAATGCCGGTTCTTATGGTTATATTACCTTCCGTAAAATCATTGGAAACAGGATTCCATATCGTATCGGTCGCTATTCCCCAGTCATATACCTGTTGTACTTCATATATGGGCTGTAACCCTATCATTGGCTGTGTAAGCGAGTGATATGTTCCATTGGTCAGTTTTATCCGTTTTCCTCTCGCCAAATAATACACCTGCCCAATCTCAGTGTTGTCAGGAAAGGTTGTTCGATTGGTATTATTCTGCGGTCTTAAATCCCAATTATACATTTTATTATTATCAATAGACATATTGATGCAGTTATCCGGCCACAATTCATTGGTATAATGTATATTTGTTCTTGATGTGCTGTATTCAACCAGGTTTCTAAGTGAAATCATGTCAGCAGGATTTATTACCGGAGCAATGGTAAATTCGTCTACATATCCAGGTCCCGTATTCGGACGATCAGTCGATAATTTTATTTGCAGCTCGTATTCTGATCCGAAATGCGAATATACAATATAATCTTTTCCGCCATTAATACGAATGGCTTTTGCTCCGTTTAATTCGATCGTTTCATAAGTTATGCCTCTTCCGTCATCTCTTCCGTTACTTGTGTTATCGATATTTGTGTTTATGCTTATATCAGTAATGTGTGATTCCGGATCAACCTGATCCAGTAATATATAATGATCTTCGCCGTCACCAATAATCAAACTGTAATTATCTGTCCGGTTTTCTCCGGTTGTAAAAAAACCTTCATGTTTGATAAATTCACCGCCGGGAACGCCGTTTCCCTTTGGCTGTCTGCCGTCTCCTGTTCCCGTATAACTTCGTTTATGATTACGGTTTGACCAGATTCCGCTTCCTCTGGAAAATACCGGAACCAGTATATTTCTATTGGCCGGAAACCTTGAATAGGCGTCTATTGTCCAATTTTTGCCGGTGCGCGTCTTGCCATCGGCTTCATATTGTTCAAATTCCAAATGGTATCCGCCCTGAATTATATTTTGCTCATAATTTGTTTCCTTGTTGCTTTTGATGCGCACAATACCCTTGCCGATTGTATTGTCAAAAGAGACTGGCGGAAGTATCTCAATTTCAAATCCTGCGGCTATGGCTTTATCTGCGTCCTTGAGCTTTATATTTGTATTCGGCGGCGTTATCGTATATATGTACTCAACTGCCGGTTTTTTTGGTTCAGATTCAAATACATAACCGTTCATTACAAACGAATAATTATACGCTACCATTATATTTATGGAAGATCTTCTGCCTGCCGCTACTCCCGATATGGTTACCTGTCCTTCTTTCATCGGAGTTAATGCGATCATATTGCTGCTTGCAATGATATTATATCTGCAGACCGGATCAGCCGGGTCGGCTTCACTGGTATACCAGGTAATAAATGTGTCATTGGGCCGCACCAGATACTCTACGGTTATCGGTTCTCCTTTGCTGGTAAGTTGTCCGGGATACAGCTTCATGGATTTCATGGTTATCTCAAAATAATTACTTGATCGCACTTCAACATAGGCTACGCATGTCATTCCCCGGTAAAATACGGTTACTTCGGTAATGCCGTCGTTTACGGCATAGAGCTGGACGGTTTTTCCGCCGCCCATTATTTTGACTACTTCTTTGGCCGGATCATTTATATCGTATCCTGACGACCATACTACTTCACTGTAATCGCGCTGATTGCCGCCGATTATATTGCATGACAGGGTTTCCATCTGTCCGGATTCCATTCTTATCTGGTATTTATTCAGTGTAAAGGCGTTGGTTAGCTCCGCAACCTGCACATAAATAACTTTTTTGTCTCTGGTCATGGGATGAGAAACAGTAATCGTGGTGCCTTCAGGGTTGTCATAGGCTCTTCGTACCGGTTCAATCTGAATTTCATCGCCATAACCGGCAGAAGGATACATGATGATCATGTTGTTCTGCCTTGGATCAATCTGCCATTGTATGTTTCTGCTGTCGTCTCCGGAAACGCCGTCTCCTATCAAAGAGGCTTTCAGTTTTATGGGTGCGGCTCGCGGATTCATGCTTACGGAAGTCAGCGCCGTGATAATTTTTATTCTTTCTGAATATGCTTCCTCCGCTACGTTTACCAGTATTTTGGCGCTTGCTTCTGTGTTTGCGATCCTTGCGGTAATAACTGCCTGACCAACGCCGTTCCCGCTCAATAATGCCATGTAATTGGTTCCAACTACCGTGCAAACCGCGGGATTATCCGTTTCAAATATTATTTTTCCCGTTACATTTTCGTAATTGGGCGTTCGCAGCATTACAAATTCGGTAGCCCCCGGCAATAAATCCTTGCTTTTTTCTTCAAATTCAATGGCCATATAATCGGTAACCTGCACCAGAATATATAACGGATTATTCGCCTTTGGATGCGTTACCCGTATTTTTGCTTTTCCTGCATACAATCCGCCAACGCTTGCCCTGTTATTTGTTGCGAATAACGCTATGACATTACCTCCGTTCCGCGCCACTTCTGTATTGCCTGGTTCCTGGCTGTATATCTGCCAGGCAAAATCGCTGTTATCCCTTTCTTCGCCTCCTGCCAATTCTACGGTAATGGCATTATTGGCGCTCCCTGGCCGTATTTGTATAATACTGTTTTCTGTTGTAATATATTCCGTTCCCGGTTTTGCTTTTCTGACAATAACGACAATATCCAATGATCCCGCTTCAATATCGCTGATCGTTATCCGCGCTATCCCCGGTGTTTTTGCGGTATAGTATCCTACATTGCCGTTTCCCATGATGCCAAGTATTGATGGATTGTCTACCGTCCATGTTGTCTGTAAATGTTCGCTTATTCCGCCCACTTTTGAAATGTATATACTGTTGCTGTTTGCAGATACATATGTTTCTATGACATTATCACTGGTTGTCAAATAACATACTTCTTCCGCTTTGCCGTCAGAAACCACTTTTACCACAATTTTTAAATCATCGAACGCTTTAACGTGGCTGGCTGTAATATTGGTAATTCCTTCGGCTATTCCGTATACCTGTACGATCGGCCCTGTTCCGATTACATAGGCTATATTGCTGTTTTCTGATTTCCATGTTATGTTATCGCTGTTCAATTCGTTATAATTGACCAAATTAACTTCGACCATTTTAGTCATTGATTTGCCGGTAATGACATAATTCATCGCGGTTGTTAAATACACGGCAGAATTTCCCTTGCTGCCGTTTACCACCACATATATTTTACCGTTGTACATTACATCGGGATGTTCGATCGAAATCTCACTGCTTCCCTGCATTACCGGATTTATTACAATTTTTCTGCCGCTTACTCTGCAATTAACCGCGGTTCCGAACCATTTACACTCAACTTTGCTGTAATCTGCAGAAGGAAGATTGCGTATCTCGTAATCAATAACGATGCCAGAGTCGGTAATGTCAATGCTATATACCGATTTTTCAGTGAAAATATACGGTTCAATGGTGTTTTCAAATGTATGCTTTTCGCCAACAATTATTTTAATTGTTAATATATTCTGGCAATATGCATTGGTAACGGTAATGGTTGTTTCGCCGCGCGCTGCCCGCGCATTCAAAAGCGCATATGTTCCAAATGCCGTTATGGTTATGTTGTTATTGTCCTTGTTCCATATAAAATGACTTTCATCACCCTGATATTCTCCGATAACCGCAATATTTACTGGAATGTTTTGCTCATTTGGTTCGAGTATCATCACATTATTTTTTGTACTCATATATACCAAATTGGTGTTGGATATAACATTGCCCGCAGCTTCATCCGATACTTCAATGGTTATCCGTATTTCATTAATACATTGACTATTCCGTATAATAAGTTGTTCTATTCCTTCATTCTTTCCCCTGATTTCAGACTTTCCATCAGCGGCAGCGAGATCGATGACATTGTTGTTATATACCGGGTTACATATTGCCCGGGCATATGGTTTTTTAACCGCATAATACGGATTGATAATGATGGTTTCGTTTTTCCTGATTTTATAATGCCGGTTGTCCAGATTCATTGCGTACACATTTTCAAGTTCATATTCACTTGCGCATACCACTATCAGTATGTTTCGCCTGAATTGCGCGTCTTCCACAATAAGTTCTGTTTGTCCGGGCGCCCGCGGGAATATAAGGCATTTATTTCCGCCTGGTTGTATTTCCGCTATCGTTTCATCCATTATTTCCCA
>Ga0123356_10003474_pt1 | contig 16482 bp, 18 predicted proteins | sample TergutEmb28metaG_2_FD_92546 | JGI IMG/M metagenome (GOLD analysis project Ga0123356, IMG submission 92546) | Embiratermes neotenicus P3 segment gut microbial communities from Petit-Saut dam, French Guiana - Emb289 P3 | ecosystem: Host-associated > Arthropoda: Insects > Digestive system > Gut ...
TACGAATAAAAGTACTACGCAGAGCCAGAAAGCTCCTGAAGCAGCAGAAAGAAGACAAGAAGCTGGTGAAGGATGCATAGGGATAGGTGGGTTTTGTGAGAAAAGCCTATTGTTAATTGGAAAATGTATGTAAAGCAGGATTTATGGAGGATTTATATGAAAAAAATATTTGTTGCTTTATTTTTTTTATCGTCTATTGGGAATATTTATTCGCAAACTGTAGTAACTTCACAATTTTTTTTCCTGGTTGATAAAGTTACTGCTAGTCGATTTGTTACATTTCATTCAACATTGCTTGAAGCAGGTCAATTTGATGGTTATACACGATATGATAGATTACCTAATTCAATTATAAATGAAATTGATCGTCAATTACGTGACTATTATCCTTTAGAAAATGGACAAGTATTTAGTTGTATGGTTGGTAGATCAATTGATAGAGGAAGAAGTGTCGAAGTTTATAAAGTTATTTTAAGAATAACGGATTTTAATAATTCACAGTGGGAATATTTTGCTTATATGCAGACACGTAGCTAACTAACAAGGAAGATAATTTGAAATTAATTATAAAATTAACTGTTTTTTGTTTTATATTATGTGGTTGCGCCTCAACATCAAATCAATCACGAAATGAATTTACTGTATTATCCAACCAAATAATTGAAGTTGAAAATGTTATGTATTTTGGTAAAGGGTATGAACTATATGCCGATTTAATTGATAATTACATTTTGAGATTCGAGCATTTTGCAATGGAAATTCATATTCCTAATATTCAGGAGCTTATTAATGGGGGACATACTGGTTATTCTAATTATATTAAAATTTTACATATTCGAAATAATAACCGCAGATATGATTATTATGTAATTTCTGCTCAATATAATATTATGAAGGTAGATGCGTATTTTTCAAATGCTCCTTTGGCTGATAGTATTTCTAAAAAATATTATTATGAATGGGATAGAAGATATAGTAGTGGTGATAGAGAAAGGCAACGCACACAGGAAAACCATGATTCTGAATGGACACGATATTTTGCTGGAAAAGCAAATGAGGCACGCATTAAATTAGAAATAGAAAGAAGGAAGATACCAGGTTCGTTTAATCTATTGGATTTCTCAGCTTATTCTGAGATTAATAGATTAAGATCAATGGCTTTGCATGAAAACTTTTATGGCGAACGATTACGTTCTCCATAAAAAATATTTTATTATTTAAATAAAGGAGATAAGACTGAAATGATAAAAATTAAAGACTTTGATGAAAAATGTATGATTATTAAAATAAAAGGAACTAATCCATCAGTGTACGAAAGAGTACGCGGTTGCTGGAGAATAAGTATTGATTCTGCTAATCAGGCTGATTATGTGTTGGCTGTAGTAAAGGGAGAAGTTGTTGGTGTATATAAGCCAACACAATGGTTTCTATCATGTAATACAGATATATGTCAAAAAAACAAATGTGTTCCTGGTAGGTATCCATGCAAAAGAATAGGTTTTTCTGGCAAAGAAGCAGATACAAGTATCCAAAAAAAATATTTACATAAGTTTTTACCTGATTGGTACATGAGACCAGGTCCTGGACCAGTTTTGTACACATATAAATAAGGAGATTTTTATGATTAGATACATTATTTCCATAGTTTTATTCTTTTCTACTACAATTTTTGCAATAATATTAAACAAAGTCTCTTTAGCTTCTTTTTTATGGACTCTTAGTTTTATTATAGTTATTGTACTTCCGTTTTTATTTGTAAGTATATTATATGGTTTTAGATATGGTTTTAAGAAAATGATTCTAGCATTTTCGCTGCCATTTAATCGTAGTATTGACAAAGAAAAGTTATCAAAAGCAATTGTATTTTTTAAGTCGTACGAAAAAATAACATGGATCGCTTGTATTGTTGGCATTTTAATTGGTGTTGTAACTTTGCTGATAAATTTTGATGATATAAGCTATTGGGGTCCAAATTATGCATTAATTTTGTTATCAATATTTTACGCTGCTATGGTAAATATTATAATGATAATACCATTTACAATTTTAATTAGAAAAAAAGAGGAAAACGTTAATCAAGAAAAAAAGTTAGATGATACATCAAAACCTGATAAAATATTTATTCAAGGGAATGATAATATAAAAAAATCACTGTTTCGGGGTTTGATTATTGTAATAATTATTGTATTATTTGGATTTTTTATTAATAGTCAAATTGATTCTGGACAAGAATCAAACCCATCTGCTTCAAACAATAACATGCAACCAAAGGATACAGATGTTATTATCTATTATTCTACGATTAATAGCTTTGATTTTGATGAATTGTTAGATAATTGGTGGAACGAAATATTCAGGTACCGCGATAGTGGTAAATTGGCATATGCTTCCTTTACAGGAGTTGCAAGATTACAGGAAGAGCCATATATCAGAATAAAGGTTAGTGAAGAAGAAAGTATATTTGATATACATGGTCCGTGGATTAATTATACACATATATATACCACACAAAACAGGCAAGATTCGTTTAATATATTTGATGATAATGAATTTCAAATGTTTTTATATCATAGAGATTCTGTTTATGAATCTAATGCGAATAATGCACCAGAAAATGCATCCGAAATATTAAGGACACAGTATTTTAAACAAGTCACAATATTAACAATGATCAAAGTCTCTTTAGCTGCATTTTTTTGGAAACTTAGTTTTATTATAGTTATTGTTTTTCCATTTTTGTTTTTTAGTATTTTATATGGTAAAAAGGAAATAAATTCTGCATTTTCAAAATCATATAAAAAAATAACATGGATAACGTGTATTATCGCTTTAATTATAGGTATTATAACGTTACTAACATACGGATATTATGGAATCCTTATGGGTCTTGATCTTGTATCAGTTTTATTATCTATATTTTTAGCTGCTATGGTTAATGTTTTAATTATTATTCCGCTAATGATTTTAATTAAGAAAAAAGGAAAAAACGCAAATTTAGGAGAAAACAAATGAAAAGAGTATTATGTATTTTAGTCTGGCTTTTGATTTCAACAACTTCATATGCTCAGACATGGCAAGTTCCACATGGTACGCATAATGATGGAGTATATGAATATACTGTAATTACCAGACAGCAATTTGAGAGGCTCTTGCGTCAATATGAAGCTCAATATACACATGCAATAATACAATATACAGATGTTTTAGAAATGGGTGAAGAAGAAATAATTTCTGGGCAAAAGCCTGTATTAAACGGCTATTATTTTTTACTTTGTAGAATAATTCCTTTAACACACGAATTTAATATTGAATTAACTAGAATTGGTATGGGGATATCTTTAGATTATGGTAATTCAGAAACAGGAGTAATGACAATTTGGTTTCTAAATCAATTAGGCGGAGTTGTTATGTTTGCACATGGCGCTGTGAGAATAGGAAGTGATGAATATTATGAAAGAATGAATCAACTTATTAGTTTTGTAAATGATGAATGATATGTTGTCTTGAAAAAAAATAGTGAATATGACAAGCAAATTATAAGGAAGTGTATTTTATGAAAGATAAGAAAATATCTCTTACACAAACTATCAATATCATGTTCCCTGCGATGAAATACGCATTGGAAAATGGTCTAAAACAAAGTGCTAGATTCTTTATTTATGATTTGGCTAATCCAATATTTTTGGATTTTGTACCAAAGTTTTTTGTATCAGAAAATATTCAATCAAGTTCAAAATATCATGAAATGTTAAAATTGTCTGAATATTGGAAGAAAGATGTTTATGGAGTTTTTTTGAATGATAGTATAAAAGTACACGAAGAGCATATGACGCCAAATGCACAGCTGCAAAAAAAACTTTTAGAATATAGTAATCCTAAGGATTTTGAAGAATTTTTAAGAAATAATTATGCAATTGCTTTTATTACAAAAGAAGAAAATCAAAGACTTGATAAAGGGGGGTTTAAATCAAAAAGATTTAATTTAAATGATGCGTTTATAGCATATGAGAAAATGGGTATTAGTATAAAGGAATTTTATTTTGGACAGAAATAAAATTCCTTCTTATAAATTAATTGAGTTGACAGAAAATGAGATAAAAAGTGTGAATAATAATTTGTCTCCGCGCTAATCTGGCTGATAATAACACCTCTACGCAGGCGGATCAGGGGCTGGCCAGAAAAACATTTTTGCCGTTCCCCATGGAGGAGACTAGCAAAGCGAAGGCTCCGTAATGGACTCTTAGCAAAGTTTTTCTGGCTAGCAGCATACGCCGCCTGTGCAGAATAGAATAATATTTATTCTTTTCGCAGACAATATTCCTCCATCTTGACAAAATCCCAGAATACCCTATAATTACTAATTGAACAATTAGTAAATACAGAGTTAGCAATATGGGGGTATTATATGTTTGCAGGCAGAAAAAGAGAGCTGGAAGAACTGGATAGGTATTATAAAGAGGACAGCTTTCATTTTGCTGTTTTTTACGGCAGAAGGCGGGTAGGAAAAACCACTCTTATCAACAAATTTGTGGAAAATAAAAAAACTATTTTTTTTACTGCTGCAGAAACAACAGCAAAGGAGAATCTTGAACTTCTTTCTGTCCAAATATTATCTGTTCTTGCCCCTGAAGCACCTTTAAATTACTTCTCATCATTTCATAATGCTTTTGAGTATTGTTTTAATGCATCCTTAAAAAAACGTTTTACTCTTATTATAGATGAATACCCATATCTTGCAGAAAGTGACAGAGCAGTTTCATCCATATTGCAAGCGCTTATTGATAAATATCAGAATAAGTCCAGGCTTTTTTTAATCTTATGCGGTTCTTCTATGTCATTTATGGAAAATCAGGTTTTGGGATATAAAAGCCCTTTATATGGACGAAGATCAAGTCAATTCAAAATAGAACCTTTTAAATATTACGAATGTTCTCCATTACTTTCCGGGTTTAATAACATTGATAAAATGACAATTTATGGTATTTGCGGAGGAGTACCGGAATATATTACAAGGATTAATAATAATTTATCTATTCAGCAAAATGCAGAACAGCTTTTTTTTAATCCCTCGGGTCGCCTATTTGAAGAACCTTCAAATTTGATAAAACAGGAATTAAAAACACCTCAAACATATAATGCAATTATTAGCGCTATTGCAACAGGCTCAACAAAAGTAAATGAAATAGCTTCTGCTGCCGGAATTGAAACAAGCCAATGCAGTAACATGTTGGCTACTTTAATAAGCCTGGGTATTATTAAGAAAGAAAACCCTGTAGGAGAGGAGAAAAAAGCGAAACCTTCCAGAAAAACAATTTACTTGCTTTCTGATTTTATGTTTCGTTTTTGGTTTAGTTTTGTGCGTCCAAATTTAAGTAAAATTGAAATGGGATTTGGTAAAAATGTTTGCGCAGAAATATTTAATAAATCAAATGGAATAATAGAAACTTATATGGGTATTGTATTTGAAGAATGTGCGGTTCATTTTCTATGGCGTGAAATGAGTAAAGGTAAAAATAATTTTAAAGCTATTGGCAGATGGTGGGGGCCAAATCCTAAAGAAAAAAAAGAAGAAGAAATAGATATTATTGCAATAGAAGAAAAGGGTAAGAATCTTATAGAAACAGCTCTTTTTGGCGAGTGTAAATGGAAAAATGCCCGTACTGGAAATGAAGTACTGGAAGACCTTATTCGTAAATCAGAATTACTTCCTATTTATCAGAAAAAAAGATATGTTGTTTTTTCTAAGTCTGGTTCTTCTACTCAATTAATCAAGACTGCTGATATGCGGAAAGATACAATTTTAATAAAAGCCGATGAGATGTTTTAGTATTAAGAAAATCTTAGCTTTGGTTAAGGCTTCCAAATTATTTTATGGGAACATAACCTGTTTCTCTTACAAGATATTGCCCTTGTTCTGATAATATCCATTCTATAAATTTGTTTACATTTGGATTTGTTGTATTTGTAGTTATTGCGTAAAAATTATCTGTATATGGATATGTTCTATTTTGTATAGTTTCAATTGATGGATAAACGCCATTGATTGATAATAATTTTATATCGTTATTTCTAACCATTTGTGTAGTATAGAATAAAAATGAAAACCCAATCGCATTTTTATAATTTCTATAATCAGAAGTTTTATTTATAATATCTAACATAAAAGTTAATTCATTTTCTGTTAATGGCTTCATTAAAACTTCATCACCCATGATAGATTCCAACATTGTTTGACTACCGCTGTTTTTAGCTCGTTGGTAAGCTCTTATACCCATGTTTCTTCCGCCAACTTCAGTTCAATTAACTATTCTTCCTGAATATATTCCTTTAATTTGTTCAGTTGATAGATTTGAAACAGAATTTCTATTATTAACAAAAAAAACAAATGCTTCTTTTCCAATCGGCGTTAAATTAAATCTTACACCTCTTTCTGCCGCCATTGCAATTTGTTCATTAGATGGAGCAGCACAAAAAATTATATCTACATTTCCATTTATTAATGACCTATATGCTCCACTTGTTGTATTACTTCTTACAATAGGATTAACAGTTATAATTTCTCCGGTATCATTACGATTATATCTTATATTAAAATTATATTCATTTTGTGGATATACTGCCTGAACAAAAGCCGAATAAAGTGGATATAATGCTGTAGCTCCGTCAATTATTGGTAAATTATCCTGTAATTTTAATGTTGATTCTTCTTGTAATTTAACTGCTCTTGATCCTCATATTGACAATGTAAATTTGCATATATATCATAAAACAATAGATGATAGAAATGATAGAGATAAATAGTATATTATCGTGGATGCCGCAGTTATTAAAAGGTGCGGGAATTACTGTGTCATTAACAATATTATCAGTAAGTGTTGGGCTTTTTTTTGGGTTTTTTCTTGCTTTGGGAAAAATATCAAAAAATATTTTTATTAATAAACTCTGCAGTATTTATATTTTCTTTTTCCGCGGTACGCCGCTTTTAATGCAGTTATTTTTTATTTATTATGCTCTGCCGAAAATAGTTCCTGCATTTACCATAAACAGCCGTTTTATGGCAGCTTTTACAGCATTTTCCCTGAACTGCGCTGCATACTGCGCAGAAATTGTAAGAGGAGCAATCCAAAGCATTAATAAGGAACAGTATGAAGCAAGCCGTGTACTTGGATTGTCATATATGCAGACTATGCGTTTTATAATTATACCGCAGGTAATAAGGCGGCTTATTCCGCCGGTAAGCAATGAATATATCATGATGTTAAAAGATGTTTCCCTCGTTTCCATGATAGCGCTTGTAGATATTACTAGAGCAATGAGAAGTATAGAAATCTCTACAGGATCAGCTTTAGTATATATACCTGCCATGATTCTTTATCTTGTTATTACTGCTGTTTTTACACTGGTTTTCCGTAAACTGGAAAAAAAATATACACTGGAAGACAAAAAGTAGCAATAGTTTTTTATCATCGTTAAATCCGGTTTTAAAAACTGGAAAAGTTCTAATAAAAAAATAATTTATTTTTAACACAAATCAAACAATCAATTTTTATAAAAAAAGCAATTGATGGGGTTTATCTGTAAAGCCAGTGCTTAACCGGTAAACTCTAACCAGTACAGAAAAGGAGAAATCTGTATGAGAATTGCATATTTTACTGATACATATGTGCCTGAAGTAAACGGAGTTGCAAATACATTATCCAAATTGGGAAATTATCTGGATAAAAACCATATTCAGCAATTGGTTATTGCTCCCGATTATGACGGAGATAATCCAAATCTGGATTCAGATTATCGAACCGTGCGCCGGTTTAAGGGAATTACAGCATCAATATCTCCCAAAAGCCGTCTTGCATTTCCTGCATTCTGGGAAATTGACGAAATCATGGACAAGTTTAAACCTGACATTATCCATGTTACAACAGAACTTGGTATCGGTTTTAGGGGCATGCGTTATGCTGTTTCCAGAAATATTCCACTTGTAATGAGTTTTCATACAGATTACTGCAAATACTTAAAGTATCACAACATGGATTTTATCCGGCCATTACTGGAAAATTATCTTTCGTGGTTTTACAGTTTTTCTGTTCGTACATTGGTTCCATCCCGTCATACGATGGGTGAACTTTTTGCAAAAGGATTCTGTAATTTAGATATATGGTCCAGGGGGATAGATACATCCAGTTTTAATCCTGATTTTAGAAATAATAATTTAAGAGGAACGCTTTACAATGATAAATTTACATTTCTTTATGCAGGAAGGCTTTCTGCAGAAAAAAATCTTGGTATGCTTCTTCAAGCCGCTGCAGAAATTGAAACACTTTATCCCAATAAAACTTCTTTTGTTTTTACAGGAGACGGGCCATATTTGGAAGCAATCAGGAATTGCGCTCTTCCGAATATTATCGTAACAGGTTTTAAACGGGGAAAAGAGCTTTCGGAAATTTATGCTTCTGCCGATTGTTTTGCATTTCCTTCTGGAACTGAAACATTCGGCAATGTAGTATTGGAAGCAATGGCAAGCGGATTACCCGTAGCTGGAGTTAATTCCGGAGGAGTTACAGATTTTCTTTCACATAATCAAAATGCTCTTTTATGTCAGCCAGAAGATGTCCAGGGGTACACAAATAATCTTATCTCCATTATGGAGGACAGCGTTCTTTGTAAAAAACTTGCCGAAAATGCGCATAAAACAGCGCTTTCCCGGAACTGGGAAGCTATTTTTAACGGACTTTTAAGTGTTTATTTCAATGTTATTGACAGCTACAGGAGACAAACTGTTCAAAGTGCAGCATAAAATTTAGTACTTGTCTGGAGAGCTATTTTAAGATAAAATATTCAATTATGAATGTTGCCATTTTCTGTGATTGTTATACCCCTCAAATTAACGGGGTTGTTACAGTGGTCAGGACTCTTAAAACGGAACTGGAGAAACGCGGGCATTGCGTCTACATATTTACCGTTCAGCATCCCAATGCTGCAGAAGAAGAAAATGTTTTCCGGGTCAGCTCAATTCAGTTTCCCAATGAGCCGCAGCACCGTATCGGTTTTTTTCTTGCCGAGCTAATGATAAAAAAAGTGCGTTCCCTAAATATCGATATTATTCATACTCATACCGAGTTCAGTCTTTATCTTGCTTCGCGCATTGTAAGCCGCAGATTAAAAATTCCTTCTGTTCATACCATGCATACTTTTTACAAGGATTATTTGAATTATGCGCCTTTCCTGCTTGAATTGTATTTAAAGAAAAACATGGGGCCATATCTTCGCAGAATTCTGCGCAGTCAAAAATGCCTTATAGCTCCGTCAATTAAAATAAAAAGTTTTCTGGAAGAAATTAAAGCTGTATCTCCAATTCGTGTTGCGCCCAATGGGATAGACCTTTCCCTGTTTTATGAAAATTCAGAAAAAATCGATAGTGATGCGCTTGAACTGCGGAAGAAATACAATATAAAAGATAATGAAGAACTGATTGTTTTTGTAGGACGCCTTGGAAGTGAAAAAAATATTGGAACTTTAATAGATAATTTTAAGGAAATTGCGCAACGAAAAAATACAGTTAGGCTGATGCTTGTAGGCGACGGCCCTGATAAAAAAGCTTTACAGGAACGCTGCCATGAATTAAATCTTTCAAGTTCTGTAATTTTTACTGGTTATTTACGCTGGCCGGACGAAATACGGCTTGTTTACAAAGCGGCAGATATTTTTATGAGTGCATCTCACAGCGAAGTTCACCCAATTACGTTTATCGAAGCTATGGCATCCGGGCTTCCTGTTGTTGCAGCTGCAGATTCAAGTATTTATGGAATGGTTTTAAACGGCGAAAACGGCTGGGCGCTGGAAGACGATAAAAAACTTTGGGAAAAAGCGCTGGAAATTCTTGAAAACCCGGATGAAAAAAAACGCATGGGATGGAGATCGGACGAAATATCGCGTAAATATTCTGTAGAAAATTTTATCAATAATATGCTGGAAATATACGAAGAATATTGCCGCCGGTAAAATATAAATGACTAATAATTTTGAGCAGTTGGGTGTAATACCCTTTTTTATCAAGAAGCTGGAAGAACAGAACATAAGCGAAGCTACTGATATTCAAAAAAAAGTAATTCCCAGCCTGATAAACGGTAAAAATGTTTTTTTTACATCCGCTACGGGAACAGGCAAGACCTTTGCTTTTCTTTTACCGCTTCTGGGAAAAATACCGGAAGACTGCAGTACAGAGACACTTTTAATAATTGCCCCCACTTTGGAATTATGTACACAGATTAATAATGAACTGGAGTTTTTGCTGGAAGGAACAAATTTAAAATCTTCTTTATTAATTGGAAGCGTAAACATTGAACGCCAGATAGAAAATCTTAAAAAAACAAAACCTTCCATAATTGTTGGGAATCCAAACAGAATACTTATACTTTTAAAAAAGAGAATAATTAAATTAAATAATCTGCAGTTTATTGTTTTAGATGAAGCAGACCGTCTTGTAAGCGATGAAATGATAAGCGATACAAGTGAATTATTTGATACAATCAAGCGCATCAAAAGGGATAAGTTTCCGCTTATTGCCGCATGTTCTGCAACAATAAATAATAAAAACAAAGAAAAACTTTTGGCAGTTCTGGCTGGAAGTGACGGTAGTATTGAATTTATAGAATCGGAAGATAATGAGATTCTGCGCGATAAAATTGAACATTGGGCAATCTTCAGCGAAAAGCGGCGCAAAGATCAGGCGCTCCGCTCTTTATTATCTGCAATTAAAACAAAAAAAAATAAAGTAAAAGCGCTTGTTTTTCTAAGCCGCGGTGATGAAGCGGATTTAATACTCTCCCGTTTACAGTATCATCATGTAAAGAGCGCAGGGCTTTTCGGAAAGACAGGCAAAAAACCTGTTTCCGGCAGTGAACGTAAAGCCGCGCTTGAATCATTTCGCAAGGGCAGTGTAGATGTTCTTGTTTCAACAGATCTTGCAGCCCGCGGCCTTGATATAAAAGGTGTAACGCATGTAATAGCGCTTGATGTGCCGTCTGACAGCGAGGTATACATTCACCGGTGCGGCCGCACTGCAAGGGCAGGCAAGCGCGGCATAATGGTTACCATAGGCGATGAAACTCAGATGCGCCTGCTTGCCGCCATGGAAAAAAAGCTTAAAATAAAAGTTCAGCCGAAAGAACTGCATTACGGGCAAGTCTGCGCACCGCTGCCGGTTTCCGAAGATGAATTAAAAATAATTAATAAAAAATAGAATAAATCAATTTATTTTTGTTATCAGCAGTTTATCAATGCGGTTGCCGTCTTTATCAGTAACTTTAAATTTGTACCCCTGATACTCAAAAGTGTCGCCGATACTGGGAAGTTCGCCTGCAATGTGCAGAATAAGACCTGCAAGTGTGTGAAAATCTCCTTCTTCGCCCGGAACTGTAAGAGAAAGTGCTTTTGCCGCATCATCTATGTTAAGAGAACCTTCTGCAAGCCAGGTACCGTTTTCCTGATAGATAAGCGGGCCTTCATTGGCAGCGGGCGCAGACAATTCGCCGACAATTTCTTCTACAAGCGCAGTTATAGAAATCATTCCGGCAAGTCCGCCGTATTCATCCATAACAAATAAAAAGTTTGACTGTACCTGTTTAAAAGATTCAAAAGTTTTTATTGCGGGCATTGTTTCCGGAACAAACTGGGCTTTTTTCATTATAACACGCAACCCCTGCGGAACAGACAGCGAGTAATCATAAAGTATATCTTCCAGATAGGCTGCTCCGACAATTTCATCCGGGTTTGCATTAACAACAGGAAAACAGCGCTGCTTGCGGTATTCAATTGCTTTTTTTCGTATATCTTCGTACGGAACATTTATATCCAGATACTGAATTTCTGAACGGTGTTTCATGAATGCGCCGACAGGCCGGTCTCCAAGATAAAAGACACCTTCTACCATATCACGCTCTTTACTTTCTACAACGCCGGATTTTTCTCCTTCCATAAGCGTGTTACGAAGTTCATCCTGCAGTTCTTCTTCTGTAATATTGTTATCATCAATTTCTGGTTTAAATGTTTTGTTAAAAAAAGCTGCGAGTTTAATTGCCAGAAGTGTAAAAGGCAATAAGGGAAATGAAAATATTTTCATAACCGGTAAAAGAAAAGCAGCAATTTTTTCCGGTTTTGTACGCGCTATTAGTTTTGGAAGAGCATCGCCGAATAATGTAATAATTATTCCAATTATTATAAAAAATACTATATAGAAAACTATGTGAGAGAATTCCTTAAAGGTAATGTCTAGCAATATTATTAATCCGGATAAAACTGCAAAAACCCTAAGTATATTAATCCATAAACGGCAGGCAAAAGAAATATTACGCGGGTCTTCCAATACTTTTAAAACAGCTTTATATTTTTTACCTTGTTCTTTTTCCAAACGCGATTTTCTGCATAAACCAAGCGCCGAATCAAAGAGAGAAAAAACTCCGCTTTTTAATATTAATGCAAGTAAAATAATTAAAGAAATAGATAAATAAGGATCCATGTCAGCTGTCAATCTCCGTACGGTTAAGAGGCCGCACGATAGTTAAAATATTAGGCGCTGTTTGTATCATTTTAATTTTTCCATCTGGAGTAAATTCGCCGAAAACCTGCACAATAGGAAAGCGCGGATTTTCCGGGTTAACATCTACAACTTGCCCTTTTTTTCCGTTAGACAATAAAACATATAAACCAATAGGGTAAATCGATAGTGAAAGTACAAGAGCGCGGACAATAGTATCATCGTATGCTTTGCCTTCATTTTTTAATAATTCCAGCATTCCTGTATAACCGTCTTTTGCTTCTTTGTGCGGCCGTTTGGCGCTAAGTGCTTCATAAGAGCAGGCAACAGCAATTATTTTTGAATACAGGCTGATTTTATCGCTGACTAAACGCCTTGGATAACCTGTGCCGTTCTCACGTTCATGGTGTTCAAGAGCAGCAAGACATACAGCAAGCGGAAAGTTTAAAGATTTTAGCATGCTGTAACCAAGTACAGGATGGGTAATAATCGCTTTTTGTTCCTGTGCGCTAAGAGGGCGCTGGCTCAGATAAATCTGAGAAGGCAGTTTTAGCATACCTGCTTCATGCATAAGAGCAGCAACACCAAGTTCTATTAAACGATGGTTTGGAAGCTTTAAATATGTTCCAATAATAATCGATATAATTGTTGATCTTATTGAATGAGTCGCAAGATAATTTTTTTCTGGGGCTGGTTCAACTTTTCTTAGTACCCTCATTATGAACCGCCGGTCTTCTTTTACATAATCAACCAAATCTTTTATTTTATCAGTTATATTTTTTACATCGAGTTCATTTGAAACAGCAGTTTTTACAAACATGTTTTCTACAAAAAAGAGGAGAGTATTATAATATTCCTCGGCTTTTTCCAGCTTATCGCCGTCCGACTGCTGTGCATTCCCTACAGTGCCTTCATCGGCTACATAAATGGCAGATTCTGCAGTTGCAGCATATTCTTTGCTGGATTCGCCTTCGCAGTATATCGATTTAAAACGCCACTTTTCCAGGACATTTTTTAACTCATCTGTAAACGGCATTTCCGGAGCAGTAAGAACAAATGCCTGATCCAGATAGGTATTTTTTGTAAAGAAACTGTCGGGTTGTATTTCATGTATCAAATAATTATTCATTCTATTCTCCCGGCTTCTGTTTCTGCAGCGCAGCTTCTAGGCTCGTTGACGTAAAATGCGCTTTCTTTTATGATTTCCTGTAGTGTTATTATAGGAGAGTTCAAGTTGAAGTTCAAATACCTGATAATCGCATTTAGCATTATAATCATAATTATAATTTTAGTCACTGCCCTGGTGCCATTATTACTCTCCCAGCAGGAATTTGCAGTAAACACACAATTTATTATACTGCCGCTGTTGAGTTTCATGATCTTACTCCTTGCCTGTATGAGTATATTTTTCTTCCTTAATTATCGGCTTCTTTCGCTGTTAGAACGAGAGGATTGGCCTGCTTTAGCGTATTATTTAGAACAAAAAATCTTTGTAAAAAACCGGTATAAAAACCGTAATGTCCGGCTTTTAGCCAGTTCTTACCTTGTAATTTCTGATTTTCAGTCGGTATTAAAGCTGGAAAGCAAAGTAATGCATAAAAAACCTTCTATAGTTGCCAAAAATGTTTTAATTTTCGGAGCTGCAAGGATATTAAACGGAAATCATGGAGAAGCTATATCCTTTTTTAAATCTAATCTTTCAAAATGTAAAAATAAAGATATGCAATGGGTACGCTGGTTTCATGGTTTTTCCTATCTCTTGGCAGGAGATTTTTCCGCTGCAGAGTTTGATTTTCTGCAATTGGCAGTTTCTTCCAAAAATGCCTTAATTACAGGTCTTTCGGCCTATTTTTTAAATAATTCCATAAAAAAATACTCGATAAACCCTAAAAAATGCATTGATACAGCAGAAAACGGGAAGGAAAGAATAAAAAAATCGATATCAAACATAGAAACCTGGACGAAAGAAGCAGATAGAATGGGAACCGATATCCATATAGCAATAATTAGAAAGTATATCGATGAAGCCGGAAATTGGCTGTTTGATATAATTCCTCCTGTTGCGGAGATTCCCAAACCGGAACCGCAGGAAAGGCGAAGAACAGACAGACGAAGAACAGAAAGGCGAACCGAAAATAGAACTTCCAGTGAAAGGCGTTCAAACGACAGACGTACAAAAAGGGACTTATACTAAAATGGAAAATGTCAAAAAATCATCAAAACTAAATAATGTTTGTTATGACATTCGCGGGCCTGTTTTAAAAGAAGCCAGGCGGCTGGAAGAAGAGGGATATAATGTTATCAAACTTAATATTGGAAGCCCTGCAGCTTTTGGTTTAAATGCTCCAGACGAGATTATCCGTGATATGGTAGTCAATCTGCATAATGCCCAGGCTTATGGTGATTCGCGCGGGCTTTTTGCCGCCAGAAAAGCTATAATGCAGGATTTTCAGTCTAAAGGAATTATGGATACCGATATTGATGATATTTTTATCGGGAATGGAGTAAGCGAACTTATATCGATGTCTCTGCAGGCTTTATTGGATAACGGCGATGAAATTCTTATCCCAATGCCAGATTATCCGCTATGGACAGCAGTTGTTACTCTTTGCGGCGGCAAGGCTGTGCATTATATTTGCGATGAATCATCGGCTTGGAACCCCGATCTAAATGATATTCGCTCAAAAATTACGCCAAAAACCAAAGCAATTGTTATTATCAATCCAAATAATCCGACGGGAGCCGTGTATGAACGCTCAATACTTGAAGGTATAGCTAAAATAGCAATAGAAAATAAGCTGATTATATATGCCGATGAAATATACAGCCGAATAACCTACGATGATGCTTTGCACATTCCAATGTCTTCAATTACGCCTGATGTACTTACAATTTCATTTGACGGGCTATCCAAAGCATGGCGCGCCGCCGGTTTCCGCGCAGGGTGGATGGTGCTTTCGGGTAATAAAAAAATCGCCGCCGATTATATCGAAGGGCTCGATATGCTCGCCAATATGAGGCTTTGCCCCAATATGCCTTCGCAAATGGGTATTCAAACGGCTCTTGGCGGCTATCAGAGTATAAAAGATCTTATCCTTCCCGGCGGGCGCCTGTTGGAACAGAGAAATGCCGCCATAGAGTATCTGGATAAAATCCCCGGGCTTTCCTGTGTTACGCCAAAAGGAGCGCTTTATTGCTTCCCAAAAGTCGATACAAAGCGTTTTAACATCACAAACGACGAAAAGTTCATGCTGGACCTTGTGCGAGAACAGCGGTTGCTTTTGGTTCATGGTACAGGCTTTCATTGGGATAAACCAGACCATTTCCGTATTGTCTTTCTGCCCGATAAAAATACCCTAATCGACGCCATGCGCCGTCTTGGAACCTTTTTAGAGACATATAAACAGGAATAATTCCCAAATTTTCTCGCAGAGGCGCGGGGGCGCAAAGAACGCGGGGTTTTTGTCCGAAATCTACCTAAAAACCTAGAAATAATTGATAGCTAACAATTATTTCTCAGGTTTAAGATAAAGAATTCAAATAACGACTCTGCGAGCTCTGCGTCTCCGCGAGAGTAAATTCTCAAGTTTTTCTGGTTTTAACCCTAAAGTCCCCTAGCATTAGAGCCGATAATCTTATTGCAGGGAGGGTATACCTCTCAACAATCAGACGGTGTGCATAGGGTCTAAAAGCCCTGACGTCCAGGCACATCGTCTTTTTTTATGTTCAAATAGTATAATTGTTGACAAAATTCTATATATCATGTTAAAATAAACCCATAAAATAACCCTAGGGGAGGCCAGCAGATGGCAAAAGTTGAGATTAAAAGTGTCTCTAAAGTGTATGATGGCGGCGTTCGTGCAGTAGACAATGCCAACATCGTAGTCGAGGACAAGGAATTTGTCGTATTAGTAGGACCTTCGGGCTGCGGTAAATCTACCACACTCAGA
>Ga0123356_10003475_pt1 | contig 16481 bp, 15 predicted proteins | sample TergutEmb28metaG_2_FD_92546 | JGI IMG/M metagenome (GOLD analysis project Ga0123356, IMG submission 92546) | Embiratermes neotenicus P3 segment gut microbial communities from Petit-Saut dam, French Guiana - Emb289 P3 | ecosystem: Host-associated > Arthropoda: Insects > Digestive system > Gut ...
ACGAACGGCAGACTGACAACCCTGCCAACGCCAACAAGAAGCGGATTTACGTTTAACGGCTGGTTTACAGCGGCTACCGGCGGAACAGAAGTAACAACAAGCACCGCATTCACAGCAAACACAACCATCTTCGCAAGATGGACCGCGCTGCCGAGATACGCAATCAGTTTTAACGCGAACGGCGGTACGGGGACGATGACTGTTGACAGCGTAACGCAAGGCACTAACTACACCATCAAAGCCAACACCTTCACCCGCACAGGCTTCACGTTCGCGGGATGGAGAACAACGGCGACAGGCGGAACGAGTTATGCCGCCGGCGCGACAATCAACAACGTCACGGCAAATATCACGCTTTTCGCTCAGTGGACAGCGTTACCGAGATTCGCAGTCAGCTTTAATGCGAACGGCGGTACGGGGACGATGACTGTTGACAGTGTAACGCAAGGCACTAACTACACTATCAAGGCCAACACATTTACACGCGAAGGATTTACGTTCTCGGGCTGGAGAACGGGTGCGACAAGCGGAACAAGGTATGATGCCGGCGCGACAATCAACAATGTCACGGCAAATATCACGCTCTTCGCACAGTGGACCGCGTTGCCGAGATTCGCAATCAGTTTCAACGCGAATAGCGGTACGGGGACGATGGCTATCGACAGTATAACGCAAGGCAGTAATTACACTATCAAGGCCAATACATTTACACGCGAAGGATTTACGTTCTCGGGTTGGAGGACCGGCGCAACAAGCGGGACGAGATATGATGCCGGCGCGACGATCAACAATGTCACAGCCAATATTACACTTTTCGCACAGTGGACAGCGTTACCGAGATTCGCAATAAGCTATAACGCGAACAGCGGAACGGGGACAATGACCGTCGACAGCGTAATGCAAGGCGACAGCTACACTATCAAGGCCAACACCTTCACCCGCGAAGGATTTACGTTCTCGGGCTGGAGAACCGGCGCGACAAGCGGTACAAGATATGCGGCAGAGGCAGAAATCACCAACGTCACCGCAAATATCACGCTTTTCGCACAGTGGACCGCATTGCCGAGATTCGCAATAATCTTTAACGCAAACGGCGGTACGGGCACAATGGCAGCCGACAGTGTAACGCAAGGCGGTGATTACACTATCAAAGCCAACACCCTCACCCGCGCAAACTACACTTTCGAGGGCTGGAACACTGCCGCAAACGGCAGCGGAACTGATTACGCGGCAGGCGCACAAATCAGTGGCATCACCGCGAATATCACGCTCTTTGCAAAATGGGAAGAAGTCGCCGCCGCAATACTGTCGCCGAACCTGACCATCCCCGGCACAGACGACGGCACGTCGGTAATCACCCCCGCAGCGGTAACGGCAAATCAGTTCACATCCGGCCCGAACCCTGTATCCCAGTCAGCCGACAGAATGGCTTTCTTCCGTCAAGGCAAGAGAATCAACGACGCGACAATAACAATCTACAACACGCAGGGCAACGCAGTCAAAAAGATCAGCCTCAGCGACAAAGCGCCCGATAACAAATCAAGGCGCGAGATAGGCTCATGGAATCTGACAGGCACCGATGGCCGCCAGGTAGCCAGAGGCACCTATCTGGCCAAGGGCGTAATCACCACATCTGACGGTAAAACAGAAAGGCTCTCGGTAAGGCTGAGCGTGAGGTAAAACGTAATTTAGTGCTGGTATACAGACGGGCGGCCGAGAGTGGCCGCCCGTTTTTTATTTCTAAGAAGAATAATTGCCATCCCACAACTCAACAGCAAGCGCCTCAAACCCCGACTTGCTCCTCTCTACCTCAAACCGCACCCGCTGACCCTCATCCAAAATCTTGTACCCATCCACCAAGAGCGACTTGTGCGACACCTTGACGAGGGTGCCGTCGTCGGCGCGGATGCGGCCGGTGCCGCTGATGTCGTTGAACCACAAGACCGTGCCTTTGGGCATTTTTTGTTGTCCTGTTTGTTGATGGTATTGACATGGGTAACGGGCGACCGAGGGCGGTCGCCCCTACATAAGTTTTCGTTGATAATAAATCAATATCCGTTGATAAATAATCTATCATCCAAGCAATGACGCTATATTTTCCTTGTACGGCGGGAATATCGCGCCTTTTTCGGTGATGATTGCTGTTATCAATTTCGATGGCGTTACGTCAAAGGACGGATTGAACACCATCGCCTTATCCGGCACCGTTTTCTTTGTGCCTGACCAGAAGGCTACCTCTTCCCTGCCGCGTTCTTCTATGGGGATATGGGTGCCGTCGGGTATTGACAGGTCGAATGTTGATGACGGGGCGGCTACATAGAATGGGATATTGTGCGCTGCCGCTATCAACGCTACGCCGTATGTCCCTATCTTATTTGCGGTATCGCCGTTCGCGGCGATTCTGTCTGCGCCTACGATACAGGCCTTGATCTGTCCCGTTGCCATAACTGACGCGGACATGTTGTCGCAGATTACCGTCACCGGAATTCCGGCTTCGCTTAATTCTAACGCGGTGATGCGCGCGCCCTGCAATAACGGTCTCGTCTCATCAGCAAAAACCTTGAAGTTTGCGCCTTTTTCCTGACCGACATAAATCGGCGCGAGCGCTGTTCCGAATTCACTCGTCGCCAATCCTCCGGCATTGCAGTGTGTTAGTATGCAGGTCTTGTCCTTAATCAACTCATAGCCGTACTCCCCTATCGCGCGGCACATTTGCAGGTCTTCTTCGCGGATACGGTTGGCTTCGTCAAGTAATAATTTTTTTAATGTATTGGTATTGATACCGCCGGCGTTATCGCGAGCGAACTTTTTCATTCTGTCGAGCGCCCAGAATAAATTAACTGCTGTGGGGCGTGCGGTCGCTAAATAGGCGGCGCGTTCATCAATATGATTTAAGAAGGTGCTGATATCGGCATCATCATTAAAATCCCTCACGCCTAAGTAAAGGCCGTACGCCGCGGCTACGCCTATTGCCGGGCGCCGCGTACTTGTAAAATCTTTATCGCGTGATACATTTTGTCTAATGTATCAACATCAATATATAAAATTTCTTCGGGCAGGAGCGTTTGATCGACGATCCTTGCGCAATCATTCCGCCATTCGATTGTTTTTAAACGATTGTTCATTGATTTTTCCTCTTTGTTGATTGATATTTATATATAAAAAACGGGCGACCGAGGTCGGTCGCCCCTACAAAAATGTCTGGTATGGATGTTAAATCAACACCGACATTGTTATTCGTCCGCCTCTTTCGCGGCCTCTGCCTGGTGCGCCTCGATGATTTTCTTGGCCTGGTCGCCCGGCACCTGTTCGTAGTGCGAGAAGGTTTTTGTGTAGAAGCCTCTGCCCTGTGTCAGCGAACGCAGTGTTGTTGAGTACGCCTGTACTTCGACCTCGGGGACTTTCGCGGTGATCGTCGTCAGTTTTCCGCCCTCTTCCATCCCGCCCACTTTTCCGCGGCAGGACGACAGGTTGCCCATGATGTCGCCGGTATACTCGGTCGGCACCGTGACTTTCATTTCCACTACCGGCTCTAAAAGGATCGGCGACGCCATTTCGAACGCCTTTTTGAAGACCTCGCGGCCGGCGATTTGGAACGCTACGTCTTTCGAGTCTACCGGGTGCGTCTTGCCGTCTACAAGCGATACCTTGACGTCTACTATCGGGTAGCCCGCCAGGATGCCCTTGTCCAATTTCGCCCTTATGCCCTTATCTACGCTGGGGCGCAGCGGCTGGTCGATGACGCCGCCTACGATCTTGTCGACGAATTCGTAGCCGGTGCCGCTGGGCTGCGGCTCGAGGTCTATGAAGACCTTGGCGTACTGGCCCGCGCCGCCGCTCTGCTTCTTGTGCGTGTACTCGACGTACTTCGCCGGCTTGGTGACCGTCTCGCGGTACGAGATTTTGGGCTGTTTGCGCTCGACCTCCACCTTGAAGCGGGTCTTCAGGTTATCCAAAATGATGTCCAACTGGATATCGCCCATCGCCGACAGGATCGACTGGTGGATGTCCGGGTGGAACCTGTAGGTGAACATCTTGTCTTCTTCGTTGAGTTTCGTTATGCCCACCGCTATCTTGTCTTCGTCGCCCTTGACCTTCGCGGTAATCGCGGTGCGTACCAGCGGCTCGGGGTACTCCGTCGGCGCTACACGGTACTTTACCGATTTGTCGACCAGCGAGTCGTTCGTGTGCGCGTCTTTCAGTTTGAGAAGCCCGCCGATGTCGCCGGCGTCGATCTCGTTCGTGTCCGTGCGCTCCTTGCCGCGCAGGAAGTACATGTTGCCGATGCGCTCCGCAGTCCCGCGGGCCACGTTTGAGAGCTCGTTGCCGGTGGCGACCTTGCCGCTGAATACCCTAACTAAGTTAAGTTCGCCCAAGTGTTCTTCCGAGACCGTCTTGAAAATGAACGATACCGTAGGATCGCCGGCCTTGAGGGGGATGGTCTTCTTTTCGTCGGCATCGACAATATCAAGTTCCGTACGGGATGATGCCGGCGGACAGAGGTTGACGATTTTTGTGAGCAGCTGGTCTACGCCCATGTTTAGGAGTCCGCTGCCAGCGAGCACCGGGCAGACTTCCCCGGCCAAAACACCCTTCGCGAGGCCGGCGCGCAGTTCGTCTATGGTGATCTCGCCCTCTTCCAGGTACTTGTTCATCAGGTCTTCGTCCGTTCCGGCCACCGACTCCATGAGGTCGAGACGCAGTTTTTCGACCTTGTCCTTAATATCCGCCGGTATGTCGATCTTCTTCCCGTGCCCGTCGCCTTCGCGCGCGTACTCGAAGGCATCCTTCGTCACCAGGTCGACGATGCCCTTAAAGGCGGCGCCATGACCGATGGGGATGGTCAGCGGCGCGGCGGACGAGCCGTAAGTGTCCCGGATAAGCCCCAGCACCTTGTCAAAATCGGCGTTCTCCTTGTCCATGCTGTTCACAAAGAACAGTTTGGCGACATTCACTTCGTCGATATAGCGCGACACCAGCTCCGTGCCTACCTGAATCCCGTCGCAGGCGTCTACGAGCAGCACCGCCGTCTCCGTAACCCGCAACGCGGCCTTCGCTTCGCCCAAGTAGTCCAAAAAGCCCGGAGTGTCTAATACATTTATCTTCCTGTCATTCCACTCGCAAAAACCCAAGTGCGTGGAAATAGTCATTTTACGTTCTTTTTCGTCGGCCCGCGTATCAAAGTTGCTGGTACCGGTAGCGATCTTGCCAACCTTGGAAATAGCCTTGGCGGTAAAACAGGCGGCTTCCAACAGAGATGTCTTGCCAACGCCACCGTGAGATACAAAACATACATTGCGAATTGAACCGGCATCGTACTTCTTCATCATTCCTCCGAATTCTTGAATCTGTAAAGATGTATGGGTGTACTGATATATAATATTAATATAATTGCGGGATAATCAAAGTCAAAATGTTTTTTTATGTATTAACACCCTAACACCGTGGGGGTGTCTGTCTGCGCAGGTGGGCCGGTATTGGCAGCGAGAGATAATGTTTAAAATTCACAAAGTGCCTATACGGGTTTCCCGGCCCACCGGAGCAGGCAGGCGCCCCCACGGTGGCGGCACACCGCCAGAGCATACTCACTCACCAAGCCGTCTCTCAGGTACTGTATTATCAACAGGCTCCTCCACAAACGACGGCACCTGCCGGCGCATCTCCTCTTCGGCCCCAAACAGCGACCGGTAGACCTCCGCCGCCGCGAACGCAACCCCGCCGTCCTGATCGCCGCGCAGCTTCAGCAGCACATCCCGCGCGCGAGTCTCCCGCAGTTTGCCGAGGGTAATTATCGTTTCTGTCTTTAAAGACGGCTCCTCAAACCTGTTAAGTATCGATATTAATATGTTGGACGCCGACTTGTCCCCTATCTCCCCAATCAGCGACACCGCAATGCGGCGCGTCCGAAGATCCACGTCAGGCTCGGTGATGATAACGCGCAGATGCGGCGCGAACATCTCGTACCTGTCCCTGATGCGCTCGATCATATCCCTTACAAGTTCTGGGTCAAACGGCTCCTGGCTGTAGAGATTTTGCAACTTCGTCAGTTCGTCCATAACGCGCGCACGGTCCTCCCTGCGCTCGTCGGGGAAGCCCGCAAGTTCGTGGATCCGTTCGGCGTTCCACCGCAACTCGGCCTTCAGGCTGTCTATCCGCCTGTCTAACACTGTAATGCGTCCGCGCTGGCGGTCGATCCTGTCTTCCACGCCTGACAGGCCGTCAAACCCGTTGAACCCACCGCCCAGGTTGGCCTTGAGCCCCGCACGCAACTCCGGCTTGAACGCCTTCGCCTTGTCGGCCCCCTCAAACATGCCGGGCGCGTCAATCACGCCCACGCTAATCTCAAGCCTGTCGGGAATCGGCCTGAACACAGCGAACAGAGACAGCAAAAGCTCCTTGGAACGCCGCTGCGCCTCCAAAGTTACGTACGTCCCCATGCCGAAGTATTTTTCGAAGCCGAAGAACGGGTTGAACTGATCGGCGGTGGTGGCGCTGGTAACAGCGCTCATGAAGCCCACGTGACCGCGCAGTTTCGCCCACTCGGAGCTTTTCGCGGCGACAAGGTAGAATTCGTTGCGGGGGTAGTCGTCCCCCTTGCCAAAATAAAATGCCTCTCGGCTGTTGTACAGGTTTTGAAATCCGAAAGTCAGCGTGGGAACGTACCACAGATTGGGGTCGTCTTTCAAGACAGACGCCTTCACGCCCATCATGAAGCCGCCGGCATAGCCAATATCGAAGCCCACCCACTCCGAGAGCCCCATCTGCAGCCTCTGGACGGAAATCGGCGAAGTGAACGAGAAGTCGTCGTCTAAACTCCACACGAGGTCGGCGTCGGCCACAAACCGGCCGCCGGGAAGCATATCGGCATTCGGAACCAATTGCAGCGTTGACCACCGGGTGATGGCCTGCGCCGAAAACAGCACGCCAGCCGCCAATACAACGGCCAGAAAGCGCGCCAGCCCGTGCCTGCTTGTTGTCTTATCCCCGTTGGGCAATAACATCAATACCAAATCCCCTTACTATAATAATACGCCGGCGCTGGCCCAAACGCCGCGCCGGCTCCAGATTCTGAATTCAACAATTAACTATTGTAATTATCCTCTTGTTCGGCATCATCCCCATCAGCCGCCCGGGCCTCTTCCTGCTCGCCGCCAGACACGTCGAAGTCTGCCTCGTCGCCGGAATCTTCCTGCCGGTACGACGAACCCGAAGAATACGACGAACTTGAGTACGAACTGTCGGAGCTGTAACTGTCCGAGTCGGTCATTCCCGGAGGCGCCGGGAGCCTGTCGCGGATGTCTTTGAGCAGCTTTATGATAATGTCGTTCTGCCGGATCAGGCGGTCGTTGTTGCCGCCGTAGTTGTTGTTGCGGTTGTAGCCGTAGCCGCTGCCGCCCTGACGGTACCCGCCGCTGCCCCCGCCTTCGGGGCGCCTGCCGCGCTGAGACGAGTTGTACTGCCGCTCGCCGCCGCTGTACGATTGCCCGCTGCTGTGCTGGCGCTCGCCGTTGTTGTAGCCGCCGCTATTGTAACCGCTGCCGTAGCTGCCCTGCCCCTGCTGGTAAGAGCCGGACTTCTCGCCACCACTGTACTTGGGGTTGTTGGGTATAGGCCTGCGAACAAAGCCTCCCTGTCCCTGACTCTGGCTGCTGGAGCGGTTGGATTCATCGTTGAACATGGCGGAAACTCCTTTCCTGTTTGCATTAGCGCGCTGTGAGCGCATTTTAAGATAAAATTAAAATAATAAAAGGGTCATGCGTAATAATCTTTTAAGTAGTTACAGGTTTGACACATTCCCGTCAATTAGAATTTTTGCCGACAGGTGCCATCCATATCCTTAATTATACCATATTGTTATGCAAATTGGCAAGCTTTTCTTTTTCAAGCCACCCGTTCAACGCCCCCGCACCATTTTCCTCATCATTTATATCAATCCACTCTGCGTCTATTTTGTTGCGAAACCACGTCAACTGGCGCTTGGCGTAGTGCCGTGTATTCTGCTTTATAAGTTCAATGGCCCGCGGCAACTCAACCTCCCCCCGCTCAACTGCAAACAACTCCCTGTACCCCAGACAGATCATCCCCGGGCTGGCCTCCGCATACCCCATGCCGCGCAACGCCAGAAACTCGTCCCACAGGCCCTGCGACAGCATCGCGTCGACGCGCCTGTTTATCCGCCGGTAGAGAACATCCCGCGGGCGGTTAAGCACCACGGTGCGAAACTCAATATCCTCCGGGGGGCTGCGCTCCTCGCGCACCGGCACCGAGTCCGGGCCGCTCAGCGGGGCGGTACCGTTCACTAATATATGATAATATAAACCCGCGCCGCCGCAAATCAAAGTTTTTTTCCCTTTTTCACCAAGCGACCGGATAACCCGCAGCGCGTCGTCGGCAAAAGCAAACGCCGAATAGGGCTCCGACGGGTCCAAAATGTCGATAAGCCAGTGCGGAACACGGGCCCGCTCCTGCGGCGACGGCTTGGCCGTCCCAACGTCCATGTACCTGTAAATTTGGCGGGAATCGCAGGAAACAACCTCGTACCCGAGCGCCTCCGCAACCTCAAGCACAAGATCGGTCTTGCCCACCGCGGTGGGGCCGAGTATGACCGGCACTGTTATCTTTTTCATTTAATTTGATGTATCGACATATTGATATGGGTGTCCGTGTATTATATTGTATGATAATATAATATGACGCGTCCGGGATTTTACCATGAAAAATAAAAAAAACAAGCTGCCCAAAACCGACAAGCCCAAGAAAAAACTTGTATGGCCGCTTATCCTTATATTGGCCGCGCTGGCGACAGCAGCCATACTTCTTCATCCAACGGCACGCGGCAAAGCGGCTGCAGCAATCACAAACATCAGAACCATGGCCGCCTCCATAAGCCAAAACAGGCCCGAACGGGGAAAAATTAAGGGGATGGAGCACGGCGCCGACGCCGTTTTAAAATTTCAGGACAAATTGGCAAACAAGCTCACCGCCCTGGAATTACGCGAGGCCGACTACTCCTTCGAGTACTTCCCAAAAGACAACGCCGTTATATGCCACGCCGCCGTACCCCGCGGATACCCGATGGAATGGATCGTTTGGGAACTGACGGCCGCGGCAGCCGGCACCCCGTTCAAAACCGGCGACTGCGCCTGCTCGCCCGACACAAGGGGCGAAGACAACAGATGGTGCGAGATCACATTCAAAAGCGACGACGAACAGCACCCGAAAGTAGTGCTGAGAATACGGCGGTCTACCCGCTACATCTCAACCACGGCCAAAATGGCGATACTCATAGAAAACTTCGCCTTCGACACAACCAAAGCGGCATTAGAATACCTGGCCTTCCCCGAACCGCTGACCCTGTCCATAATCCCAAGCCATAACCGGGCCGCACAGACCGCGCAGTTCGCCGAAGACTATAACAAAGAGGTCGTCCTCGCCATCCCTATGGAACCGCTCCCGGCGCAGTTTAGCAGCTACAGAAGCTCAATGGTGATGATAACCCACGACCGCGACCAGATAAGGAACATACTCGCCAAAGCCGAGGCGGCCATACCCAACTTCTCCGGCATAATCAACTTCCACGGAAACGGCGACAGAGGGGTGCTGGAAGACTCGCAGGCGATGGGAATCTTCCTCGGTGAACTCAAAAGGCACAGGCGCCACCCCTACTTCGTCTACACAGACGATCAAAAAAGGTCGGTAGCCCCGCGCCTGATGAAGGCGGAAAAAGTCCCGGGCATGCAAATCCAAAGGACGATAAACGCAAACCTCAACACGGAACAGGTAAGGACGAGGCTAAGCAACGCCGCCGCCGCCGCTCAGCAAACCGGCAGCATCCTTATCAAGGCCCAGCCTTCCCAGGCATTCATCAAGGTGCTTAAAGAAGACGCGGATATGCTGAAACAAAACGGAATCAGGCTGGTCTACGTGTCGGAACTGGTAAAACAATAAGAGTATTGACTTTTTTAACCGTTAGAATATATCTTTATGCTTTATACTATTTGAGTGGACTTTGTCCCACGCAGAAAGGCAGTCAAAAATGAGCTTCAAAATTTACCTTGACGAATCCGAAATCCCAAAACAGTGGTACAACTTAGCCGCGGATCTGCCAAAACCCATGCCCCCGCCGCTCGGGCCCGACGGCAACCCGCTCTCGCCCGACAAACTCGCGGCGGTCTTCCCCATGAACCTCATCGAACAGGAAATGAGCCAGGACCGCTGGATCGACATACCCGGCGAAATCATCGACATCCTGTACAGATGGAGGCCGTCGCCGCTAAGAAGAGCGGCGTTCTTGGAAAAAGCGCTCGGCACTCCGGCCAAAATATTCTACAAAGACGAAAGCCTCTCCCCCGCCGGAAGCCACAAGCCAAACAGCGCCATACCGCAGGTGTGGTATAACAAAAAATTTGGAACAAAAACGCTAACGACCGAAACCGGCGCCGGACAGTGGGGATGCGCGCTGTCGTTCGCCTGCTCGCTCTTGGGGCTGACGTGCAAAGTCTACATGGTTAGAATCAGCTTCGACCAAAAGCCATTCAGAAAGACGATGATGGAAGCCTGGGGCGGCAAATGCGTCGCAAGCCCGAGCAACGAAACCGAGTGCGGAAAAAAATATTTGGCAATGGACCCCAACATGCCCGGCAGCCTCGGCATCGCCATCAGCGAAGCCGTGGAAGAAGCCGTCAAGGATCCCACAGGCTCAACAAAGTACACATTGGGCAGTGTACTTAACCACGTCATGCTGCACCAGACGATCATCGGCTTGGAAGCGAAAAAACAATTAGCCAAGGCCGGCATTAAAAAGCCGGACGTAGTGATAGCCTGCGCCGGCGGCGGGTCGAACTTTGCCGGCTTATCGTTCCCGTTTATTCAGGATAAAATAAACGGCGCAGATATCAACATCATCCCCGTAGAGCCAACATCATGCCCTACGCTGACAAGAGGGATTTACACGTATGACTTCGGCGATACCGCCGGGCTCACTCCCCTGTTGCCGATGCACACGCTGGGGCACAACTTCATGCCGGCGCCGATACACGCGGGCGGGCTGAGGTACCACGGGATGTCACCGTTAGTGTCGCAAGCGGTTAATTGCGGATTAGTGTCGCCAATCGCCCTGCCGCAGTTGGAAAGCTACGCCGCCGCGATCCTCTGGGCGAAGACGGAAGGGTTCCTGATCGCCCCCGAATCAAGCCACGCTGTCGCGGCTACAATCCGTGAAGCGAACAAGGCTAAGGAGGAAGGCAAGGAGAAGGTGATATTGCTTAATATCAGCGGGCACGGGCACATGGACTTGGCGGGATATTCGAAATATCTTAACGGAGAATTGACGGATTACATACTGCCGCAGGAAGAGATTGACAAGGCGGAGAAGGAATTGGATTCGTTGCCGAAGATATAAAGGGCGCATCCCTTCAGGATGCGAAACATTTTGGGGGGATGCACGTTTCTACCAGGCGTTGCATCCCTTCAGGATGCACCCTTGTTGTCGATTGTTATGGACAGATAATCTTCAACGCATCGCAAAAATCTTGGGGATATGGGGCGGATATTTCCATATTCGCTTTTGTAAACGGATGGATGAATGATAATGATAACGCGTGCAGGGCGTGGCGCTCAAAACATTTAAAAATGCTGTAGGCGAATGGGCGCTCCATCGGCGCAATCTTTAATACCTTGTCCTGCGAGCCGCCGTACAGATTATCCTTGACGATAGGGAACCCCTTATGACTGCAATGCACCCTTATCTGGTGCGTTCTCCCCGTATGCAAAATGAATTCCATCAACGATATGCCGTCGCGGTGTGATTTTAACTGATACTCGGTAACCGCCTGAATCCCGCGGTTCGTGTCAACCGCGCGCTTGGCCGGGTCGCGCCTGCTCTTCGCTATCGGCAGGTCAACGACCTCATGCTCAGACGGGCGCACGCCCACACAGAACCCTGTATATATTTTTTTTATCGTCCTCGATGAAAACAAATCCGCCAGCGCCGTATGCGCCGTATCCGACTTGGCGACCATCAGCGCCCCCGAGGTATCCTTGTCAAGCCGGTGAACAATCCCCGGCCGGCAGGCCTCAGTCCCGCTTGACACATGCGGCCCGAAGCGATACAGCAGCGCGTTGGCGACCGTCCCGTCGGCATTGCCGTTGCCGGGGTGAACAACCAAACCGGCAGGCTTGTTGATCACCGCAAGGAACTCATCCTCGTATAAAACATCCAATGGAATATCCTGAGCAATCGGAATCGGATCAGGCGATTGCATAGACGCCTCATCAACCGAAACTTCGTCATCAACTTCAAGTACATGATTTTTTTTGGTGACGATTTTGCCGTTGACGGAAACAAGCCCGTCGGCGATAAGCCTCTGAACCCGAACCCGCGAAACTTCCGTCAATACTTCCGCCAAAAAAACATCCAACCGACCCGTCCCAGTGCTGACCTTGATGCTTAATCCCATTAGTCCCCATCATCTATTTAGGTGTTGACATTGATTTTTTATCCTGTTACCGTGTTTATCGCGCCGTTAGGCAATCCCCTAATTGTCTGAATCAGGATTTTCAGGATTTACAAGATTTTCAGGATTAAACATCAAAAAACTAAAATCAAAACCGATTTTCAGCTGTTGACGTTGACTTTAAATCCTGTTAATCCTCTAATCCTGTAAATCCTGATTCAGACATCTGTTGACTTCATCCCCCGTAGCAACCGATTCTTCTACTACCGCCGGCTCCTCTTTCGGCGCCGGCTTTTTGAAGCCCTCAATAACAAAATTAACCAGCATCATCCCGACCCCCACCGTAACAAAAACATCCGCGACGTTGTAAATAAACCAGTAGTGGTTGGGCGGAATCCCCATCAGTATGAAATCGACTACCCCCTTGTCCCCGTGCGCTATCCTGTCGTGGAAGTTTCCGAGGGCCCCCGGCATGACCAATATCAGCCCGTAGTGCATCAGCACCTCGTGCTTCTCCAACTTCTTGAAGTAGTACAGCAGAAACCCAATCGCCAGCGTCATGAAGGTGATGAAGAACACGTTCGGCGGCAGCCACGGCATCAGCGCCGCGATGTTCGTGCCGAAGACCGCGCCCTCGTTGTAGACGAGCTTCCACATCAGGTACTTGCCTATCACCTCCACCGGGACGCCCACATCAAGCCGCGTGTAGGCCAGGTACTTGGTGAACAGGTCTATGGCCAGGCCGGCCGCAGCGACGACCCCTAATAAAATCCAGCGATGTTTTATCTCTTTTGTGCCCTGCATCTATTATTTTTCCTCCATATTATGATCAACTTAAAATCAGTAACCGCGTACATAAAAATAATCCGTCCCGTCAACACGGTGATGACCGGGGTCGCCGTAGCCCTTGGGGCATGGCTGACGTTTGCAGATACCGGCGACCACCCGCTGATAACCCTTGCCGCGTTAATGCAGTTAACTCCGATCCCGATGCTGATGCTCGCCGCCATGGCCGCGGCGGCCTACGGCAACGTCATCAACGATATCCGCGACATAAAGAGCGACCGCGTCAGCCATCCCAACCGCCCGCTTGTTGACGGTACGATGCCCGTCCGCGCCGCGAAAATCTACGCCGCCGGCCTCGCCGCAGCATCCCTTACCTTCGCGGGGATAGCCGGGGCAGCCTACAAGCCTTGGATGATGTCGGCCTCATCCTTCTCATGGGAGGACCACGCAGCCTGCGAGCCTTTATGGATATTCTTGAGCGGCGCGGGGTGGATAACCTCAACCTTCTACCTCTTCGCCACGCTGGCTCCGCTGATACTGCTCACGCTATACTCAATATACTTTAAGCGCACGCGCCTTGTCGGAAATATCGTAGTATCAATCCTGCCGGCCTACGCCCTCCTCTTCGGCGCCCTACCCCGCCCGATGGTAAAAATCCTCCTCCTGCCCGCGATTTTGGCCTTTTTGCTCAATTTCTGCCGGGAAATCGTCAAGGATATACAGGATACTGCGGGGGATAAAGCCGCCGGGTGGACCACCTCCGCCGACCTGCGCCCCGCCACCATCAAGAACCTCCTGATGGCCGCCTCCGCCGCCTACATATCGATGGTACTCATGCCGGCGGTTATCTTCGGGCACTTCGGGATGGCCTATGTTTTGGCCTGCCTGCTCACCGTCGTCCCTATTCATATATATTGGACGGTGCTGATGCAGAGGTCTGGGATAAGGGAAAACGCGCGGCGGATCGGGCTGCTGCTGAAATTGGAAATGGCGGCCGGGCTATTTGCGCTTGCTTTTGATAAGTGCGCTATGTATTTTATTAAATGATAGTAGGACTTTATCTGCTGATAAGCGTATTTTATCCGTTGGCAGGGCCTTTTATCGTTAAATAAAGCTTCTTATATGATATTTTACCAAGGAAAGACCGATGCTTACTATGGCCAAAAGAGTTTTCGCGGTACTGGTAATGGTACTGATAGCCGCCGTCCCGGCCGCCGCCGACAGTACCGACAGCGCGCCCCTTGAGCTCTACTTCTTCGGCGCCTCCACCTGCGGCCAGTGCATGGAAATCAAGGAAACGCTCCTCCAGCCCCTCGAAAAGGAGCTCGGCGGCCGCCTGAGCGTCCAATATCACGAAATAGACAACAGCATGGCCCTCGCGCTCCTGCTTAGCATGGAAGAGCAGCGCGGCAAAAAAACCAACGAGGCGCAGGTGCTGTTCTTCCCCGACACCATACTCTCCGGCTTTGAATCCATTATGGCCAACGCGCGCGCGGTGGTAGAAGAGTACCTGAACGACCCCCAGCGCCGCATGTCCATAGACGCCGAAGTACCCGACAGCGCCAGAGCGCGGGAGCTGATAGAGAAAAAATTCAGCGACGTCACCCTATGGCTTGTAATCACCCTGGCCATCATAGACTCACTAAACCCCTGCGCCATAGCGACCATGATCTTCCTGATCTCCTTCCTCACCGTCCAAAAGCGCCGCCGCATAGAAATACTCCTGACCGGCATGACCTTCGCCTTAGCCGTCTTCATCACCTATTTCCTTATAATGTTAGGCGCATTCGCCGGAATCAGCCAAATCAGCCAGTTCCGCTGGGTCTCCCTAGTGATAAAATGGTCGGCGGTAGTCCTCGCCGGCGGGGTCGGAATAATCAGCCTGATAGACGCCCTCCGCTTCAAAAAAAGCGGCGACACCAAAGACATTAAGCTACAGCTGCCAAAAGCCGTAAAAATACGCATCCACAACATAATCAGCAAAAACATGAAGGGCTAACGCCTCATAATAGGCACCTTCGTAACCGGCTTCTTAGTAACCCTCTTAGAAGCAATCTGCACCGGCCAAACCCTAATGCCAACAGTAGTAGCAATGACCCAGGGCGGCCTGGGCCTAGTCCACCTGACAGCCTGGCTCTACCTGATACTATACTGTTTCATCTTCGTAGTACCCCTGATAGCTGTAATGATAGCAGCCTACTACGGCATGAAATGGAACCAACTAGCCCAAATGACCCAGAAAAACCTCACCCTACTAAAAATAATTGTAGGAATAGTAATGCTAGGCCTTGCCCTATACCTAGCCTTAGCCTTAACCTGACGTTGACATACCGATTTTGATATGTTTTGACATTGACGTACCGGTTTTGATATGTTTTGACGTTGACGTACCGGTTTCAAAAAGTGTTCTCCCCCTCTTCATGGGGGAGAACATTGAGAAGAGGGGGGCTATAATATCGGGGCGTTGCGGGGTGCCCCCGCAGAGGGGGTAGCGGAAGCCAATTTTTAAATAATGGCGTCTTTTTGCCATTATTTAAAAATTGGCTGGAGCGAGGGGGACACTTCCCCCCTTATTTGATTTTGATTTTGAATTTGATTTTTATTTTTATTTTGACTTTTTTATTACCAAAAACCATATTTACCAAATAACAGGTATTCTAACGACTACCAAAAATCACCAAAAACATAACAACCATTGCTTAACCGCAAAGGGGAGGAACCATGTCCATTCAAAATCTTCTGAACGAAGTCGAAACGCTCAAGGCCGAATACGAAAAGTTCGAGCGCGGCAACAAGGCCGCCGGAACGCGCGCGCGCAAGAGCCTCCAGAGCATCAAGAAGCTGGCGCAGGACCTGCGCACCGAAATCCAGGCTAAAAAGGGCGAAGAAGCGGCGTAAAGCCGGCGCTTTATTGATAATTGGGCTGGTTTGAACCGGTAGGAACCGTCGGCAAACGCGCGGCGGCTCTGTCGGCGAGGTATTGGTATTATCCAAAAATCAACGTTATCGTAATAGTATTTCATAGACATTGGTGGTGAGCCTATGACAGAAAATAACAGCCGGCTGATGCTCGAAGTGCGCGGACTCAACAAGAAGTTCGGACAGGTGCACGCCGTGAATAACCTCGATTTTGAGGTGCGCAAGGGTGAGGTGTTCGGGTTCCTCGGGCCAAACGGCGCCGGGAAGAGCACCACCATGCGCATGATTACATGTTTCATCCCCCCCACATCGGGAACGGTG
>Ga0123356_10003477_pt1 | contig 16479 bp, 11 predicted proteins | sample TergutEmb28metaG_2_FD_92546 | JGI IMG/M metagenome (GOLD analysis project Ga0123356, IMG submission 92546) | Embiratermes neotenicus P3 segment gut microbial communities from Petit-Saut dam, French Guiana - Emb289 P3 | ecosystem: Host-associated > Arthropoda: Insects > Digestive system > Gut ...
GCGGAGAGGTCATGGTCGCGCTTGATATATTCCTCGTAGATCGAGGCGAGGCGATCGCTGGAGATGACCGCGTGATAATCGCGATTGTATTTGCGCTGCAAGCCCGTCGGCAGCTTCGCGCCGGCCTCGAAAGGATGCACGTCCGGCTGGTTCGAGGACTGCCAGTTGCCGCTCGACAGCCACATCGCCGAGCCGTCGCGCACAGCAACCTTGATGTGATAGGCGGAGGCCCACAATCCGTCGGGATGGGCTTTCGTGATCAGCGTTGCCCAAGCCATCTCGAATCTGTTGCGGAGCTTGTGTTCCAGCGGATCAACCACGCCCGCTTCCTCCTCAAGGTCGTTGGCCTTGACGCCGGACCGGGGCGGCCGCTCGGGGATCGGGTGGAGCACAAGCTCGAATTTGCGTCCTGCCGGCGTGATTGCGGCACTCACGGCTTTGAAGATATGGGGCGCGGTGAACTGGTACATCGCGACTGTTAGGCTCTTTTTCGTCGCGCCGAGAAAAGTCTCGAGCTCGGACCAGCCGGCTTCCGGGCTGACGCAGATGGTGAGCGTCATCTCCTCGTCGACGAGGGGCAGGTTGGGCGGCTCGAGCGGCTCGTATGTACCGGTCTTCGGCGGCCCGAAGGCGACCATCTCCTCTCCCGCGATCAGGTTCTCGAAGGCGGAGGCGGTTGGTCCTCCTGTGGCGAAGTGGACGGGTTCCTCGGCTGCGATTCGCGCCAACTGCTCCTCAACAGTCGCGTCGACGACGGAAACGGGCACGCCATATTTCGCGGTGAGGTCGGCTTCGCTCACCGGTCGCGTCCCCGGCGTCACGGCGACGACGAGCGCGGGAAGCGGGGGCTGGCCTGTTGCGTATTTGTAACCAGGCCGCACCGCATCTACGTCCGGCCGCGACACGTGGTCCTGCCGCGCCTGTCTCAGAACCTTGAGAATTGGGGCGAAAGACGCGCGAACTTCGGGTGAAACCTGCGGCAATTCGCTCATAATCCCTCTCAGGTCGCGCTTACGGTGAGTTTATCGATCCGGATGCGCGCCGCCGGATCGCCAAGCATGACGTAATTTTGCGCGTCGTTGCGCTCGAGCCAGCGGGACACAAGCACGCTGTCCACGACCTTCGGCGCGCCCGGTGCGAGCATGCTGAGAAGCTCCGCCGAGAGAGCGGCGAAGCGGCTGCCGAACTGGTCCCGGATTACATGCCCGATTGGATGACCCTGCATCATGAACTGCAGACCATTGCGGAACGGCATGATCTGCCCTCCCGTCATGCCCGGCGTCTGGATCGAGCAAGCCCAGGCCCTGTCAACATGGGCGATGATCGCGAGCGCGCTTCCCTTCGGATGCGCGAGAAGCCGCTGCGGCAGTGCGGCCATGAAGGGCCGTGGGGCGAGCGACGGAAGGGTTGCGGCCGCGGCCAACTGGTCGGGCTTGAGGATGAACTGGTCGACTTTCGGCGTGCCTCCAGCGAAACAGGCGAAGAAGAACGCGACCATGCCGCCGACATTGGCGTCGTCCGGAACGTCTGAGGCGCCGAGGTAGTGAGCGGCCGAGATGGTCCCGAAGCCGGGCCAGTCCTGGCAAAGGAGCGCGCCCTGCGCGGTCTCCTGCGGCGGACGGCCGGCACCGAACTGCATGCCGTGCGAGGCGGTGAAAAGCAGCGATGGTGGGCGGTCGGCGGTGAGCTTGGCGAGGAGCTTGTTTTTGGTCGCGTCGTCCGCGAGGAACAATTCGGCGCCGAACTTGAAATCGACGTGGGCAGGCTTCGCCAGCCGTCCCTTGCTGGCCGGGTCGCCGTTCGCCAACGGGCCGATGAGTTGCTCGGCACTGAGCTGGGTCGCCTTGTCGCCGAGATGCCGGGTGCCCCAATAGGCGACGGTCTTGGCGTTGGCGAGGCTGTTTGCTCCCTCGTAACGAACGACGGATTCCGCGTAGCGGGCATACTCGTCCGGACTGCCTAGCGAGAGCCGGCCCACGGCGTAGTCGACGCCGAGTAGATACTGGAACTCAAAGGGGATCTCATCGGGAGGGCCGACGACCAGCAGGTAATACGGGACTGCGTCCGGGTTGACCTGGCTCGGCGCGACCAGGTGACGAGCGTACCAGTCGCGCGTCTGCTCGCCGGCTTTGTAGTCGAGCGTCTTGAACAGGGCGCCCGTCTGCCGCCTCCGCAGCGAGAGCAGCGGCTCAAGGGCGCCACGAATGTCGGGAGAGGCGCTCTCGTGGAAGATGACCCCCCAGCCCGTGGTGTTGAGCTGGTCCTCATCCACGCCCGGCGGCAGTCCGAAGGCGCGGATCTCCGTAGCGGCACGCACGGCCTCGATCGAGGCGGTCCGCGGGTTCGCTTTGGCGACGCTGGCGAGATCGTCGATCGTGCACGGCTTGACCGAATACTGCCCCGTTTCGCCGTCGATGCCGTTGAAATAGACGAGATCGTCGGCTTCGCTCCCGCCTGCCGCGGCGTCGGTCCGGGAAACAGCTGTCGGCATGATCGCTCCCTTCTTATCCATGGCGCGCCATTGCGTTCCCAAGTCCGATTTTGTCGCGCCACACGAATGCGGACGTCTCGCTAACTCAGTGTCAGAAACGTCTCTGTGACAGTCACCGGCTTGGTCGGAAAATCGGCCGTCACCCTCACCCGATAAGCGCCAGGGGGAAGCGGCATTCGCGCGACATAGGCGTCGCCGTCTTCCGTGAGCGCCAGCTCCTGGACGAAGGCGTTCGTTTCGGCGTTCTCGATCCGCGCCGAGACCGCCGTCTCGGCGGAGGGGATGGCGCGAAGGACGACGTCGTCTGAGCGGTAGACGTCGTCGATGTCGAGGGATAGCGTCTCCACCGCCGCGAAGAACGTGCTGAGATCGAGCTCCATACCGGTCAGCACGCCAAGAAGATTGACGAGCGCCGGTTCGAAGTTCTGCAGCGACCCGTGCTGCTCGACGACGTAGATCTCGCGGTGTGCGGTGCTCATGGCGAGGGGTGTTGCGGAGACGCGCGGGACGGTTCCGTCGCCGCTATTGTCCTTGCCGTCGAAGCTGCGGAGCAGCGTGACCTTCCCTCCGGCCGCCGACGCGGACTGAAAGGTCGGCTGGGCCAGGCCGACGATCGGATAGGTCTCGAAGCCGCTTGTCTTGTAGGCGTCGTCCTTGGTGTTCAGGTCGGCAGCGGCCTTGATCTCGTCGTAGAAGTCGAGTGCGGCTTTCGCGCGCGCCGCGTCCACACCCGTGATGCCGTCGATCTCGCCGATCCGCTCGCGCTTGCCCGTTCCGCGGTCGACGCAGGCAAACGCAGGGAGCAGCTGATAGATCGCCGTGAACGAGGCGAGAGTCGAGGTCAGATCCACCTTCAGGGGACCAACACCTTCCGAATAGCCGTTGGCGAGATAGCCGAGCGCGTTCAACGACCCGCGATAGGGCGTGCCGAAGCTGATGAGGGCACGCGTGTCCTTCCACCCGCCCATGACTTCAAGGAAATATTGCGAGACGAGGCCGCCCATGGAATGAGCTACCAGCACGAGCTTCGCGTCCGCCGCGCCCGAATCCTGCCGCCAGCAGTTAAGCCAGGTTTTCGCCGACCTCGCGAGCTTTCGGGCCGCCACGCGATTATCGCGCCGCCAGTCGTACGGAAACTCGAACAGATTGCGGCCGGCTTCGAGCGCGAGCGACGTTTTCAGCCTTTCGACGAGACCCGTATAGCCGTCGATCTTCCACAGACCCGGCAGGATGTGCAGATCCCGCACGAGCCGCGTCGCGATGACGCCATCGCCGAGATCGTCAAATGTCGGGTCGTCGACGCCCTTGAGGGCGAGATCGCGGACGCTCCTGCCGCCGCTCGTGACCGCCCGCCAGATCGCGCCGGTGGAGGTGCCCCAGATCTCGACTCCATCCCTGGACAGGACGCTGCCGCTGATCCCCGGAAGAACGACGACCAAATGCTTAAAAATCTTATCTGCCATTCGAGCGCCGAGCGTCGATCATCAGCCTGTAGGACCAGCACAAAAGTCGCGGACATAAACTCTAGTGCGGCCCCGCGAAAAAGCTGTGATAGAGATCACATGAGTAGTGGGGCGATGGGGAACGGATCGTCCCATCCGAAGTGAAGGTTCCACCGCAGCCCATCCAGTGGCGACCGGAATTTGCGGTCATTATGCGGATCCAGTTCATAGCGAGAGAATCGGAAAAATTCAGTTTCGACAAAATACGCTTTGCCCTGCGGATGTGCGTTCCAAATTCGAATCCATTCGTGCTTCCACCTCCGCGATAGGTGTCAAAGAGGTCTCTCGGTCTTTGCACCGGCTAACCCGCTAAACCACGCCACCCGTTTGACGCAGTCAAGAAGAAACGCTACTAAAACTCTATCAAAAAACAACGATCTAACAAGTCCGTATCCTGATACCGTACGCCCCAGTCAGACCCCGATCAAAATGGTCGGCGCTAATACTTCTTCGGATCTCAGCAGCGGGCTAATCGATCAGAAAACTGGTCGATATATAGCAGCGCTTCCTGATGCCGGCGGCACCGCAGGACCACGGCTTCCGCTGGCCGAGAGGCCGGGACCGACTGCTGATCGTCTCAGTCGGCACTGGCCACTATCCGCAGACGCGCCCTGCGCGCGCCATCATCGGCGACCCGGCGGCCCTGCAGGGCGTCGCTGCCTTGCAGTCGCTCATGGAGGTTTGCGAGCGAATGAGCCACCACCCTGCAATGGCTGACAAACTGCCTGATGCCCTGGCTCGTCGAACGCGCGGTCGGCGACATGAAGCTTGACAGTCAAGTGGGCGCTCAGCTCGTCAGCCGTTACAACGTGCTTTTGGAGCAGGATTGGTTAAAGAGTGAGCTTGGCCTCGAGCTCGCCCCCGGCAAGATCGAGCAGATCTGCAAGATGGACGTTCCGTCAAAGTTGTCCGATTTTGCGGAGCTGGAACGCCTGGCCTTGGCGAAGCGAGCCAAGCCCGAGCATCCGCCTGGCGCTTCGACCTGCCCAGGGCGCAAGGAAACAACCGACTGGAGCGAGAGCCCATGTCTGACACTCGACCGGAGCCGCCCCGCATGGTCGCGCTGTTCAGCGGCCACATGATCGACGCACCGGGCCGCGGGAATCCGCGCTTTCCGCCCGACAAGGAGCCGATCGCCGCGCGCGCGATCGCGGAAGCGCTGGCCGACCTCGGGATCGGCCCCGCGGATCTTGCGATCTGCGGCGGCGCCTGTGGCGGCGACCTTCTGTTCGCCGAAGCGGCGCTCGCCCGCGGCGCGGCTCTCGAGCTCTACATTCCTCTCGATGAGCCCACCTTTCTCCAAAAGTCGGTCGATTTTGCCGACCGCGATTGGCGCGCCCGATATTTCGCCGCCAAGGCGCCCGCCGTCCTTCATGTCGCACCGAGCGAACTCGGCCCGATCCGGGAGGGGGAGGACGCTTACGAGCGCAACAACCGCTGGATGCTCGGTTCGGCACTCCGCTTTGGAGCCAACGCGGTCGATTTCATTTGCCTGTGGAACGGCGAGGAGGGCGGCGGGCCAGGCGGCACGCGCCACATGATGGACACGGTCCGGGATCGAGGCGGCCGGACGCGCTGGCTCGACACGACAAAGCTATGGGGATAATTACAAAATAGGCGCCTCTAATCGCTCTATATAACGGGTTGACCATGCGGGCAGGATAATGACCGTAGCGGCCTGTTGCGGATCATTCGTCGGCGATGCCGGGCCGGATGGCCTGCGGCATCGGCGCTTTCACCTCCGCCGCGGGCGTATCCAGATCGAGACACCGATTCTTGTCACATCGTTCTTATCCTATCGCTGTGTTTGTTGAAGGCGAGTGCTGTTAGGCGCCTTCGCCCAATTCAGGCAAATTGACTATCACGCCTACGGAATGAGGGGAGTTACGAGGTCCAGCCTTACGGTGCCTCGGGTCGCGGCGACCGAAGGGAGAGGGCTTCGAAACTTGGGCGCGAAGAGGTCAGGCAAATGCCGCCTTCACGGGTACGACCTGATATCTTTGACAATGCTGTCCGCAGTCCGAAGCGCCAGCGCCGACAGGGTGATCGTTGGATTGGCGGTACCGACGGTCGGAAACGTGCCGCTTCCGACTAGATAAAGGTTCTGGTGATCGTGCGAGCGCTGCCGAGAATCGACGACCGATGTCTTCGGGTCATCGCCCATTCGATAAGTGCCCATAAGGTGACCCGCGCCGCCATAAGTTAGTTGCTCTGGTTTGCCGTCAATGGTCTCGTCGAAGCCGGCAGGATCGCCTTCAGGCCGCTCGGTGAAATCCAGAGCACCCAGCTGCCTAAAGATCAGCCTTTTCATTCGAACGGCAGTGACGATACCCTGTTTCGTGTAGTCGGAAATGTCGTAGGCAATCTGCGGACGTGGCAAATTTAACGCGTCGGAGAAGGACGATAGCGTTACACGATTGTTAGGATCAGGACTTTGCTCGACCGCGAATGCAATTCGGAACTGTCGCGAAATCAGATCTCTGAGCGTCTGAGCGAGCACAGCACCAAAGAGCGCGCTGTTGTCGACAGCCAGCTGGCTAATTACGTGCTTATTGAGCCTGCTGGAATTCATCCCGTTGACAAAATCAAGAGTCGTCACATGGGGATCGGCGCCGAACGCGCCACCGCCGACTACGAAATTCCAACCCTCGTTGCCGAGACTGACCCGGAAGGCAGCGCGCGTGGCGCGGAACGGACCGTCGCAGAGATCGCCGATTGCGGAGGTAATGAGCGGACCGCGATAAGGAAACACCGGCTTTGAGGTTGGCGGCAGCAGCCCCCAGGTGGTATATTGAGGATGGTCCATCAAATTGCGCCCGACCATGTCGCTACTATTGGCCACGCCATTGGCGGTTCGGCCCCCATTTTTCGACATAAGCAAGAGCCGCGGCGTCTCGATGCCATTGGCGGCGATGACGTATACCTTGGCCTTGATGCAACCATCCCCCGTCTTTGGTCCAGCCTCGTTCTCGTACGTGATAAAGTTGATCCCACTGACGAGGTTGTTCTCAATCAGAATTTCGCTGGCTACCGCGTGGTCGATCAGCCTCGCGCCGTTGTTTGTCGCCTCGTTCAACGTAATGGTCGGATCATATTTGGCCTGGATCGGACAAATTGGAATGCAATTGGTGTTTCCGGCGCAGACACGGCGATTCCGATAGGGCTGGGAATTGCGCGCCGCCGGCAAGCTCCGCACCCTGAGCCCGGTCACGGGCTTCCCCATTCCAAGAAACTTGGTCTCTTCATCGCTCAAACGCGCTAGGGCTTCGCCGACGCGTTGGTCGAAGAGCGAAGGCGGAATCCTAGGCATTGGGTAGGTGTGGCCCTTGGAAAAGCTGATATCGCAAAAACTTTGCTCCTCCACGTCAGCGGCGACACCGAGCTCAGCTTCCGCCCTCGCGTAGTAGGGGTCCAGCGTACTGTAGTCGATTGGCCAATTTGGCAGCGGAAAGCTCGGCTGATCTTTGCCGTAAATCGCTTTCATGCGAAAATCGTTCGGCACAAGCCTCGGTGTCGAGCCGAGCCAGTGCGATGTGCCCCCGGCAAGGCGTCCGTAGGTACTCTTGAAGGGGCGCTTACTTTTCGTCTGGTCAAGATAGGCTTGGTGAGGATCGTTCCAGGTGGACCGCGATAACGTACGCGACGTGGGTCTGCCAGCAGCGACATTGGCTGGATCTATCAGCTTGTCATTCGTATCAGCCAGTGCTGGAGGATAGGGACTTTCCGGCACTTTGACGCTAGCCTTATAAAAGCGCCTCAGATAATCGTTGATGTTCGGCTGAATACCCGGACCGGCCTCGAGAATAACGACTTTGATGTCCTTAAGTCTCTGACTTAATTCCTTAGCGATCAACGACCCAGCAAATCCGGATCCGACGATCGCGACATCGCATATGATGCAATTGTTGACCACGACTGTCTCCCTTAGGGAATTGTTGCGGTGATGACGCCGCGATTCGATTTTTCAGCTGGATTATTCGGATCGCTCGGATCGCGCGACCAATAACCAAATTGCAGATTGCTGTAGCCCATCGGGTGGGCTCCCGCGATTTGCCAAACTAATCCCTGCGTGTACGCCTTCGCGGAGACGACCTCTGACCGAATAAGTGCGCGGCTTCCGGGCGTAGCAGACTTGGCTTTCAGATCCCCTGGCTTGTACCAAGAGCCCAGATACCAGAGCAGTACAATGCTGCGGGCCAGGAACTTGGCATTTTCATCGCTGGCGTTCACCGAGGCGATGATATCGCCTGCCGACTTATGATTGTCCTTGGCAATCTGAATCAGTTTGCCGAACGACGACGTTGAGTCATTGGCGTTAATCCACGCGAAGTAGTCCTTCTTGATATTGATCGGACCGACCCCGGGATCCTGATCTAACAAGTCCTTCGTTTTATCCTGGGTGAACTCTGGCTCTAAATTCGCCACGTGGACCCCAGTGAGCGCGGCAGAAAGCAGCAGGAAGGCCATCATGTCCTGCTTCGAATTCACATCTGGTTCCGCGGCATAGGCCGAACTGGCGATGGGCACTACGGCTGCCACCGCAGTCGTCGCTACCGTGGCGGCGAGCATTGCGCGACGCGAAAATGCGCCCTCTGGTTCCGAGCGCGTCGTGCCTTGTCGATCATCGTGCCGATGTTTCGGTAATGTTACCATAGTGGCCTCCACCATTAGGTCCAACTTGACAGCGGCGTGGCTACATCGGTTGGCCTACTGCGCCTTTTCAAGCATGAACGTGAAATCCGACTGGTTTAGATGTATCTCGCCGGGCTTCGGAGCCGACGCGCCTGTCTGGAATCCGGCCGCGTTGCCGTGACAAGCGATGCAACTCGATGACGCGATCGGAACGTCTCCCTGGCTGTATGTCTCAAGCGTAGAATTCGCCAGGAATGTTGGCGCCGGCGAACAGGTCATGTCAGGTTGCTTAACAAAATCGGTCTGAGGCGCTGGAGCGCCGGGGCTTTGCGAGCGCAGCGACGTGCAGGCGAATGCGCTAGGCCATTGCGTGCTAATCAACATATAGTTTTTCCAGACACTGTTGTTCGGCAACATACTATGAAAGATCGTGTTCATGTTCTTAGCCGCGTCGGTCAGTGGCGTTTCGCGAACGATCTGGCTTTTGTACGAATCGTCCTTTCTGAAGCTCAGCTTTAGGGCCGGATCGGGATCCCATGGTCGGGGCGGTGTCGCATTTTCAGCCGGGCAGTCGGCCTTGCATTTGACGCTGAAGAAATTGTACGGACCGTCGAGCTTATTGGCGGCGACCTCATCCTTGTCCGGCACATTCTTTACATGCTCGAAGGACGTCCAGATCCACTGCGGGCGACCTACGGTCTTATGGACCGCATGAAAGCCGATCAAGCCAAGGGTTTCGGGCAGACACGGCCGCTGCTTGCCCGGCGGCATCAAAACGAGCGCGTGCACCATGTGGAAGTTCTTTGCCGCGATTTCCTCGGACGTCAAAATCTTCCACGAGACCTTGAGCATGAAGGCACCCAAGGTAGCGCCCGAATTCTGACCGGGCGGAAAGTCAACCAACAGACCGGAGTTGGCGGCACTCATCTGTCCGGGCTTGGTATTTAGATGATGCTGCATGATGTAATCGAACATCTGCCGGTTCATGAGAATATCGAAGATTGCGTAGTGCCCATCCTGGTCGATTAACGGGCCGGTCTTGAACGGCTCATTGAAGCTCTCCTCGATCATCTTCACGATCATTCTGTCAGGCATCCGCTTATGCAGATCGCGGCATTCCTTCGGCATCAATCTCTCGCGCTCGGCCTTCATGCCGCTTAAGCCAGTCGGCCATCGCGGCGGCTGCAGCTCGCGAGGCAGCATAACGTCTAGGAGCTGCTTGAAATTGTTCATATCTTCCCATCGGGTTGGCGTATCCGCGCGCACCCTATCGCTGTCGATAGGCGTTCCATCGGCCGGTGAATTCAGCGCGATAAACGTGCGCCACGAATAAAAATCGAAGCCCCGTTGCAGATTTTCCAATCCGGTAGCTTCAATTCCAGCCGGATCCCCCTGCGCGCTGGTTTTGACGTTCTCCTGACAAGGCAATCCCGACTTTAAACTTTTATCTTTGCTTGCGGCGTCAATCGGGAGCAAGCCTGGAGGGAGTGCCGGACCAGCCAAGCTGCCCTTGAAAGGATCGAATATCGGCGTGCCATTGCATTGCAGACCTGGGACTTGCGAGGCCGCTGGGGCGGCGGTGGTTTGACCAATCGACCGCGTTGGAAATACCACCAGTAAAATCGCGCCAAGCATAGTGGCGAACTCAGCTTCACGTGATGGACCGAAGCGCATGATCGATTCCCCTTCCTCGCGCTAGCAAATGAGAGAATTCGTCGTACAACTTTATGCGACCACTCCACTCGACGTTCAAGTCACGCTAGCGACTACAAATCCTGTTACCGGGCGCGTTGCATTTGCAGAACTATACGATCGCTAACTTCGTCTCCGCTGGGGCCATCTGCTTCGCTTTTTTTGCGACCTGCTTTCTCTTCTTCTTCGTGCCACGCTGGAGAGACTTATCCTTTAACCACGAGCGAACGTGAATTACGCCAATCAGCGTCGAAAATAAGCGCAAAATGTTGAGCGATATCCTCACTCTCAAGGATGGGGCCCGCGTAACGATTATGGCAAACGCTCGCCGGCGAAAAGTTCTGGCTGCCGACAACGACTGTTTTGCCGTCTATCACAAAGCCTTCGTTGCGCACGTTGGGCAGAGTACGGATGTCAGCTGTCAGATCGACGCCCTCGTCCTTCATTTTCTCACCCCGTCTTTCTGGGTGTGATTTGCGCTGGCGATGAGCCTGACATCATGGCGGCGACCTTGTCTGCGATGGTCTGCAGCGGCTCATCGTAAGGGTCACGAGCTTGAGCCGATTCTATTTGCTTCAAATCAGCATTTGCAAGTCAATTCGTACGCATACGATCCACATCTTTTGAATTGACGACAGAGATTGTCGCCGTTTCGGTATCAAATTACCATCAAACAAATAATCCTGCTCTCCGGACGAGGCGTGGCGGAGCTGGTCAGCGATCTGAGCGTCGTAGTCGATGGGGACTACCCAAGTAGTTCTCATGGGTTACGGGCCACGGGTCTGTAATGCAAAAGAGCGCTGTCACATCTTTTGGCTTAGACACAGGGATTGTTGCCACCTCGGTGTCAGACTACCATCAAACAAAAAGCCACAGCACAGAGAATGCATGGCCAAGCAATTTGTTTTCGTCAGCCTTCTTGCTCTGGATACTTCAATAATTCGACTAACGAGTGGAGAGGGCGCAGTGCGCTGTAGCGCGCGAAAAACTTCGCCGCGCGGACCTGAGACTCTTAGCCGTACCTCAAATGCAACTTCAGTGACCTGGATCACATCGATGCTGCGAGAACCACGGTATTACGCATTTGTCGCGCGGCTCCCACCCAGAGAGAAACGATCACGCGGCTGAGGAGGGCATGCCAAATGGGTATTTTGGCAATCACAGCGATGGCTGCTGGCCTCTTTTCGTTGCTTCACTGGGCAATCATTCCACGCTTGCGTCGAAGTTTATGCATTCCACGACCGGAACGCCCGCTACGATTAATTCTTTTGCTGGTTCTTGCGACTTTACTGCGAAGCGGGAGCCTCATAGCCGCGTGCAGTTTCGGTCTGATCGTGTTGGTTCTGCTGGGCTGTGCGCTCATTGGTTACGTTCTACCGATCGCGAGGCTCGCTGAACTCTTCCACGCGTCGAGCGAACTGCGGGAGCGGGTTGAAGCGCTCGACAAGGCATGGAGCTTTCTTACCATTGGTGCGCTGTGCGTCGCCCTATGGATTTCGGCTCGGCGAGATGCCGCGCGGGAACTGTCGCGGGCGGTCGATGCCTCGGTCGAAAAATTGCAGGCAGACATAGCCGCCGGCCGGATCGAACAACTCGAACCGACGTCAGCAATGCAGCAAGTAGCAGCGCTTCTGGCCGAGACGCAGTCCGCTATTGAGACCAATGAAGCCAAGAATCAACCGGACGCCGCTGTAGACAAAGAGCTGTCACGCAAGGCCGAAGCGCTGCAGCAGGAGCTAATTCGTCTCGACGCCGTACGCCGGCTCGATATTGGAAACGAGCTCACGGGGCTTACCACGCCACAGAGACCGCAAAGTCGCCTCGCCGCGATTATGGTGAGCGCCGGTTTGCTCCAGCCTCTGTCGGTCGGATCGAAACTCCTTGCAACCGTTAGTCTTGCTTTGCTTGCGCCGGCGCTAATTACCTTGGCAGGTGATGAGCTCGGAAAGTCCATCGAGCAGGTCAACGCACAACTGCATCGCCTGATCGTGGCGGACTCGTGCGAAGAGGCGGAACGCGACTGGCTACGCAATCAACCGCCTCCGCCGCAGCCGCGCGAAGTCTCCTCATCGGATCAGGCGCTAATCCGGCAGCTCTCATATCACTATCAGATCCATATCCGGGCGCACGTCACTAGCGAATACCATGTACGGGCGCAGGGCTTCGACTTGGCAAGCGCCGAAGTCCGCCAGGAGATCCTGCATAATTACGCCGCGCGGAATCCGACATTAGAGTTTCATGGCGGCAAGCCGGAGAGGCAAGACGAGGCGAGCATCCTCGCCCATGCGACCCAGGCCGCCAACAATGATGGTCCAGAAGCCGCGCGATTCCGCGAGGTTGTCACGAACCTTGCTCGAACAACCTCGGAGAGCGAATGGGATCAGTTCCGGCAGCGCGCCAGGGTATTTCTGCTCGCTGTCGCGAAGCCGACAACGACGCAAGATATCGCTCAACGTCTCTTCGCCGAGGTTCTGAACACTGGCGGATCGCTCACCGATTCGACCGATCCCGGTTCATCGGCGCTGCGAGAAGTACTCTCGGCATTCAACAAACCGGGAGACATGGCGGAAAAGGCATCGGACCTGATGGATGTGGACATCGTTCATTTCGTCACTGGAATTCGGAAGAGTGGAACTCCGACGGCAGCGAAGCCCGACTTGCCGCCGGGCGTCCCCACTTACGACGACCAGTCGACGCGCTGGGCGAATGATGTTCGAAACAATCTTTCGTCACTGGTCGCTCGCACCAAGGATAATCTCGGAAACGCGCCGCCCACTCTCGACCAAAAGCCGCCGTCGGGTGCGGATAGAACATCGGCACTCAACGCCGCGCGGTCCCTTATTCAGGACACGGAAACCGCCGGCGGGGCGGATGTTGTCTCAACGTATCGCGACATATTTCCTGGGGTTGTCGGCGACGAGGGAAGCACACTCAGAGCGGCGGTGCTGCGGGAATTTCCGCAGATCGCACCGGCAGCTCGCGAGAACGCTGTCCGCGAAGCCATGCACGCTTTCGTGCGGGCTCGGAGCTATGCCGCGCTTCGCGGTTTCTCGAAAATCGGGGGGGTCTTGATCGGCCTTCCGCCCGATGGGGGGGCGGACGCAGAGATCTCCGGTTTGGACTGGAACGACAATCCTGCCGGCGTCACGCTGAGTCTTAAGACTAGCCAGAGTGAGACACTGACTTACGGTCCGTTCCGAGCCGAGATCATTCGGATCGCCCTTGCCTACGCCGCCGATGGACGTCCAGTGACGGCGACGATGCCGCTAACACCGATCGGCCGCCAGGTGCTCCTGCATCCTGCTCTGGTTGACACGGCACTGGGTTGCGAAGCTCGTCTCATCGACCAGTTCGTCGATGGGGCAACTTCGGGCGACGACGCTCGTACGATGGCCGAGAACCAAGTCTATTCCGATCTCGCGCTTTACGAGGTGGCGTGGGCAGCGCAGTTCCGACATCTGGATCCACAGGGTTTTGAGCCGGCGAACCCCGAGTTTTTGTCGAGGCTCCGAAAATTCGCGGAGGATGTGGGGAAAGACGAAAAGCTTGAGAAGATGGCGCAGAGCTCACTGATCAAATCTCAAGGATGGTCCAATCCGGACCTCTCGCCGGTCTCGAGCAAGAAAGAGTATTTCGATCCCGTACTGGTGGCGAATATTAGGCAATGCGTCGCGGGCAAAGCGTCCATGACGCAGTTCAAGACCTGCATAACGAGCCGCGACAACGCTAGATACGCGCGGTCAACCGATTGGCTCATGCCGCCGCCCCAATTGCGTGCAGAGAGTGGGGTACGCGAGGCGCCTTATCAGCTGAACGCCGACTTGAATTTTTTGGATCTGCATCGTTCAGGTAGCGAGCCGCTGTCACCGTTCGATTTCATGTTGCAGGTGACTTTCGAATCCCCGCCACGCGATGAGAATGCCTCCGAAGATGATAAACATCCCTTCGAGTTCCCCCTACTGAAGCCCCATCTTCACGATGCAGTCGCGCAATTTATCACATCCGGCTGGTTCAGGAACATGGACGCCTCACGAGTGCTTACCGATATGCGTGAGTTTGCCGTCTTGCAGCGATTCTTCCGCCTGGCATTGACAGGTCATCTCGGAACTAATTTTCCGCTCGAGCGGCTGGTCGAGCTCGGCAAGCTTACTCCTCACGCATCCCCGGTTGCGGTAAGGACCCTGCGATGGAACATTTTTTCAGTCGAACAATACGATAGATTGAAGCAAGCTGGTCTTAGCGCCCAGCTGGTTTCTCTTGGTTACGAGCAAGATTTTCAGCAATTCAAGCGAGACGGGGGTAGCTGTCCGCGCATCGCACCGTAGAAATTCGTGTTCTTAGCTCGGACGGCCCGCGTCTTAATTCGCTTTACGAATGACAGCAAACGAGAGCATCGCACTGAGACAGTGAAAAACTTGTGGCGGCTTGATAGACCTGTGCCGCACGTCACAGCGGAAAGACCGTCAAATCGTAAAATGTACTGTCAGGCTTGCTGCCCAGAGTAAGTCGAGACGTGGAAGAAGGCAGGTGTCAGTCGCAATCAAACAGCAAGCAGCCCATAATGAACAGATCGGGAGGAAAGAGGAGGTCAAGCCGTGACTAACGTGTTCCTCAGCCACAAGAAGGAATTTGCTGCGCAGGCACAAGTGCTGTCGCTGGCATTGCGTAAGATCACGCCCAGTGTCGCCATCTTTCGATCAGAGGATATTGACAAGGGGATCGATTGGAGGGACGCCATCAATCGCGCGCTGGGAGAGGCGGAATGCTTCATCCTGCTATACACGGACCCGATGCTGGACTGGTCGTGGTGCTTTTACGAGGCTGGAGCGTTCCTGATCAACGGCCGCAAACCCCGACCCCTGTTTTGCCTCCATCCAAAAGGAGTAGATCCTCCCAGCCCGCTTGCAAATCTGCAGGCGATTCAGGCGGAGCACGCGGACATCGAAAAGTGGATTCGTAGCGACCTCTACGACGTTCTAAAGTTCCGTCCCAAACAAACGGAGGATAAGCTCAAAGCAACCGCCAAAGAAATCGCAAAGCTGGTAAACGCAACTGCGCCGCTCCAGGAAGAGATCCTCAAGCCCTACATCTGGATAGAGCCGAAATGGTCGGGCGGTTGGACCGCTACGGATGCGATTCCTGAAATTGATTTTGCCGGTGCGTCGGTTGAGATTGACCGGGACTCGGCACTAGAGCTCGGGTTCGCCAGTCCACCAAAGCTCACGCTGTTGCCATTCCTGCGCCGGATCGCTTGCGACGGCAGCGAGGAGCCGGGCGAGGCTGAATTTTGGACCAAGAAATTCTTCGAGTCCCTGCAGAAGGCGGCCGAAGGGAGCCTGAATTTCCAAGACGCGGCTTATTTCCGACATGAGAACGGAAAGATCTATCGGCCCGTAGTAGAGAGCTTGGCCAAGAATGCGAGCGGGACGAGATACCGATTGCGCGTGGTCTTCGCCACGGCATTTGGAGCTCCACTTACCGACTCGCAAGAGTTGACGCAGCGCCTTTCCGTTCGTGCGCGCCTCGCCGTTCGAACGCGGCTAGAAGTGCTGGATCCCTTCCTGGGCCATACATCGCAGATCTATCAAGACAAGGTGTTGAGTGCACGCCCAGAGAATGAGGTCTCCCGAAAGAATCCAGTGGGCGGCCGCCTGGTGGAGGCGCTCGATGCTATTTGGCAGGAGGCCCTTTCACATGGCATGAGGCCGGACGAACCTGCACCGCAATTGTTCGAGGGGCCAGCTCAGCAAATCTACGATGACCTCCGAAAGCGAGGCGTTTTGGTCTTGAACCAGATCAAACAAGTCGCCCCACAGGAAGATCAGAAAGCCACCGGCGACTATCCTGAAACGGAGCGACTACTAGCTGAACTTAACCAGATTAACGAGGATTATCTTGCGATCGTGCTGCCGCGGATTGAAGAGTTGCTCGTACCCCAGGAGAAGAGGTACGTCAAATCAATCGTCGAGTGCTCAAGTGACAGCCATGCTGTGACGACGTCTGAAGCGGAATTTGGAAAGCATTCTTATCACTAATAAAATTATGGCGATCTAAACATTAAAGGACATGACGCGAAGGTTCGCTCAGCAGGGCCTGACAATCGATTCAGATGATACGCCTGCACGACCGGCTTGGTTTGTGACCGCCTCTCCGATCCAGGCA
>Ga0123356_10003478_pt1 | contig 16479 bp, 9 predicted proteins | sample TergutEmb28metaG_2_FD_92546 | JGI IMG/M metagenome (GOLD analysis project Ga0123356, IMG submission 92546) | Embiratermes neotenicus P3 segment gut microbial communities from Petit-Saut dam, French Guiana - Emb289 P3 | ecosystem: Host-associated > Arthropoda: Insects > Digestive system > Gut ...
AAAAAAAGTGTGCGAAAGTATATTTTTTTTTGAAGTACTAAGAGGGCTTTAATATATAAGGTTTTTACCTTATTTTTTACGTTTTATTTTTTGAAATAACTGCCGATTGCATAAAGTGGCACATTCGTAAGCCAAGTCTCTTTTCTATAATCCGACAATGAAGTTCTAATTGCAGTTTTAGGATTATACTTTTGACAATATGTTTTCAAACTTTTTGCTTGCAGGTTTTCGGCAGCTTTTACTTCTATAGGAATAATTTCGTTTGAATATTGAACAAGTAAATCAATTTCGGCTTTCAAACTGTCGGAAGCCCAATAAGCAATTACCAAACTATCATTTTGAGTAAGTTGCTGAAAAACAAATTGTTCAACTAATGCTCCTTTGAATTCTTCAAAGATTTCGCTTCGTCTTAAAAGCGTTTTTACGTCCAATTCAGCTATTGCCACCATGAGCCCAACATCAACCATAAAGAGTTTGAAAGCCGAAAAATCGAAATATGCTTTCAACGGTAAATCAGATTTTGTAACGCGAAAGACCTGTTTTATCAGTCCGCAATCAAGTAGCCACGCCATGGCAAGTTCAAATTCTCTTGCTCTTGCCCCTTTTTGTATTTTTGCATAAATAAATTTTCGGTTTTCTTTAGCAAGTTGAGGTAAAATAGCATTCCAAACGAGCCGAATACGAGGTACAATTTCAACAGGAGCGTGTTTTGAAAAATCACTTTCGTAGGCATCTAAAATTTTCTTTTGAATAGTGCGAACTTCGACAAAATCTTTCTTTTCGGCAAATGAAGCCACCACCGCAGGCATTCCGCCAACATAATAATATTGCCGTAGCCACTCCATGTATTTTGTTCTGAAAGAAGTAATCATTTGAAAATCACCTGTTTTTAGCAATTCGGCGAAACGTTCTTGTCCGATAGCACAAAGAAACTCGTAGAAATTCAACGGATATAAATCTAAAAAGTCAACTTTTCCAACAGGAAAGGAAACGTGTTTGTGCAACGTGATTCCAAGCAAAGAACCGGCAGCAATAACGTGATATTCAAGTGCATTTTCAGAAAAATATTTCAGCGAAGTAAGTCCGCGATTTGCCTCCTGAATTTCGTCAAAAATAATTAGTGTTGTATGTGGTTTTGCCTCTATTCCTGAAAAAGCTTTCAAATGCAATAAGATACGTTCGGGATTGAGGTCAGCTTCAAAGAGCGTTTTCATATCTTCGTCAAACTCAAAATTCACATAAATAAAATTCTCGTATTCGGTTTTGGCAAACTCTTTCATCAGCCAAGTTTTACCAACTTGACGTGCGCCGCGAAGAATCAGCGGTTGGCGTGTTGCGTTGTTTTTCCACTGTTTCAAATTTTCCAATAATGCTCTTTTCATCTCATTTCAATTTTAAAAATGCAAAAATATAATATTTTTTGAATAATCACAATTTTGGAACGTGTTTTTTGATTTAATTACATTTTTTAGAACGTCTTTATGTTTAACTCTGCGTTTTTTGGAACGTGTTTTTTGATTTTCTAATTTCTACGCTGTTGTCGCGAAGATAACAGATTTTCCTATTAATTTGCACCTCGAATTTCTATCCTAAAACTCATTAACAAAATATGATAAATCCTAAATTATTAAATCCGAAAAGCGTCGTAGTCATCGGCGCATCAAACGATGTGCAAAAACCCGGCGGAAAAGTATTTAAAAATTTGTTAGACAGTCCGTTTGCCGGAAATGTGTATGCGGTAAACCCGAAAGAAACCAACGTGCAAGGAGTTGCCTGTTTTGCCAAAGTAGAAGATTTGCCGCAGGTAGATTGCGCGATTTTAGCGGTAGCTGCCAAGTTTTGTCCACACACCGTTGAGGTTCTGGCGCACCAAAAAAACACCGGCGGTTTCATCATTCTTTCTGCCGGCTTCTCTGAAGAACATGGAGAAGGCGCAGTATTGGAAAGACAGATTGTAGAAACTATCAATAGCGTTGGCGGAACTTTAATAGGGCCCAACTGCACCGGATTTCTCAACAGAAACTATACGGGAAATTTTGCTACGCCGATACCGCCGCTGCAACCCAATGGCATTGACTTTGTTTCCGGCTCAGGCGCAACCGCCGTGTTTATTACAGAATACGGCATGAGTAATGGCTTAACATTCAATAGCATTTGGGCAGTAGGAAACTCCGCGCAAACCGGCATTGAAGAAGTGTTGGAACATTTAGATGAAACTTTCGATCCAGCCACAAGCTCGCGCGTCATCATGCTGTACATGGAAAATGTGCGCAATCCGCAGAAACTTTTGAAACACGCGGTTTCGTTGTACCATAAAGGCGCACGTTTGGCCGCTATAAAATCCGGAGGCTCTGCTGCCGGCAGCCGCGCAGCTTCCTCACACACAGGCGCATTGGCCACTAACGATGTTGCCGTAGAGGCGCTGTTCCGGAAAGCAGGGATCGTGCGTTGCCAAACCAGAGAAGAACTAACCACCGTGTGCTCCATTTTCATGCACCCCGAAGTGAAAGGAAAAAATATTGCCATTATCACACATGCCGGCGGACCGGCGGTAATGCTCACCGACATGCTCTCTAACAACAGTTTGGAAGTGCCACATCTCGAAGGTCCAAAAGCGGAAGCATTATTATCAAAATTGTATCCGGGTTCTTCTGTAGCAAACCCGATTGATTTTTTAGCCACAGGCACAGCCGAACAACTTGGATTTATTATTGACGCCTGCGAAAACGATTTCGATAACATTGATGCCATGGCGGTCATTTTCGGCTCGCCCGGACTTTTCCCCAATTGGGATGTTTACGAATTGTTGGACAACAAGATGAAAACATCCAAAAAGCCAATTTTCCCCATTCTTCCTTCGATTCAAAATGTAAAAGCAGAAATCGCAGATTTCATCGAAAATAAACATCGCATTAATTTCCCGGAAGAGTGCGTATTTGGAAGCGCATTGGCAAAGGTAGCCAACACACCAAAACCACAACCGTTACACCCCGAAATGCCAATAATAGACCATACCATTATTAGAAATGTAATAGATAATTGCACAAACGGTTATTTGCGTTTGGATGAAATCAGCGCGTTGTTAGATGCCGCCGGAATTACACGAAAACAAGAAATCGAAGTTACCACCGTAGAGGCAGCCCTTGTGGCTGCCCAAAACCTCGGTTTCCCATTAGTAATGAAGGTGGTAGGACCCATCCACAAATCCGATGTCGGCGGCGTAGTATTAAACATTAAAGACGAAGCTACCATCATTCGCGAATTCGACCGCCTCATAAAAATAAAAGACACTTACGCTGTGGAAATCAGCCCCATGTATTACGGCACGGAAATCTTCATCGGCGCCTCAAAAGAAGAAAAATTCGGACATCAAATCTTGTTCGGCTTGGGCGGAATTTTTATCGAAGTATTAAAAGATGTTAAAGCCGCATTAGCCTCGGTAGGAAAACAGGAAGCCTTAGATTTAATCAAGTTGTTGCGAGGCTATAAAATTTTGCAAGGCGTTCGCGGACAAGAACCTGTGAACGAAGAACTGTTTGCAGATACTATTACGCGCGTTTCGGCGTTAGTACAAATAGCTCCGGAAATTGTAGAAATGGACTTAAATCCCTTATTAGGAACTTCAAAAAGTATAATCGCGGTGGATGCCCGCATCAGAGTAGAAAAATAATGAAACTATTGGTGCTTCTTCCTCGCGTTCCGTATCCGCTTGAAAAAGGGGACAAATTGCGCGCATTCTATCAAATCAAAGAATTGTCGAAATATCTTGATATTTATTTGGTTGCATTGCAAGATGCGCCGCTACACGATGAAGCTTTAGAAAAAATTAAACCGTATTGCAAAGAAATTTATCTGTATAAATTATCCTGGTTTAGTAAATGCCTAGGTATCGCGCGGGCATTTCTCAAAGGATTGCCGATGCAATGTGGCTATTTTTACAGCAATAAAATAAAACAAGAAATAGAAAAGATCATCCATAAAATTTACCCCGATCATATTTACTGTTTTATGATTAGAATGGCGGAATATGTGAAACATGAAAATCTGCATAAAACATTAGATTATCAGGATGTTTTATCCGTAGGAATGAAACGGAGATCCGAGAAAGCGCCCATTTGGAAAAAACCTGTTTTTTGGTATGAGTATCGGGCATTAAGACGTTACGAAAAAAATATTTTCTCTTATTTTACTAATAAAACCATCATCACGAGCATTGACCGTGATTTGATTCATCATCCTCAAAAACAATACATTCAAGTAATTCCCAATGGCATTGATTTTGAGAGGTTTTCATACATTAAAGAAGAAAAAAAATATGATTTGATTTTTGCCGGAAATATGTCATACCCGCCCAATGTGGATGCTGTTTCATTTCTTGTGAAATCTATTTTCCCAAAACTCCTTGCCAAATTTCCGAATCTAAAACTCTGTATCTGTGGCGTTACTCCGGCTCCGGCAATCAAAGCCTTTGCCTGCGAAAACATCGTAGTTACCGGATGGGTAGATGAAATAGCGCAATACTACGCACAATCTAAAATTTTCGTTGCCCCCATGCTATTAGGCACCGGCTTGCAAAACAAACTGTTGGAAGCCATGGCGATGAAAATTCCTTGCGTGACCTCGCCCTTAGCCGGCAAACCCATCGAAGGCACCCAAAACAATCACGACTTATTAATATGTAATAAGGTAAACGAATATGTAGAAGCCATTACAAAACTATTAAGCGACAAAACTTTCTACAAAACCATAGCCGAAAACGGATACCAATTTGTAAAAGCAAACTATGATTGGGGAGAAGTTGGGAAGAGGCTGGAGGAAGTGATGAATGAGGATTAGACGATGAGATGATGAGGTGATGAGATGATAAATAATATAGCTCTGTGATACTCTGTGAACTCAGTGTCTCTGTGCTAAAAAAAACTTTAAATTATTAAATTTTTAAATCTTTAAATTCTTAAATTTTATGATTCAACGAAAACAAACCCTTTATTTATTTTTTGCAGGATTAGTTACTTTAGTACTGATTTTTATCCCTTTCGGATACCTTTACACCGACTTGGCCGGTTTTCGCTACACTGCCTTTGCCGTTCGCGACATTACACCGGATCATACCTATATATTAAGCACGATTGGAAATGCGGTATTGCTTATTGCCACCTCAGCGCTTTCGTTCATTACCATGCTCCTGTATAAAAATCGCAAACTTCAACTTAAATTAATATCGGTAAACATGTTAGTTATTTTAGCTGCTATGTTTACCATCATGTATGTATATCCGAATTTCGTATTTCCAAAATATCCGGATTTAGCCGGTGGAAAACTAGAGTACAATTATGTTATTTTAATCTGCTTCGTTTCGGCGCTTGGGATATTTTTGGCGAAAAAAGCGATTAGCAGGGATGAGGCATTGATTCGGAGTGCGGACAGGTTGCGCTAAATCACCACGTTTTCAAGCCACTGCGCGCAACATGCGTCATCTGCGTGCTATTACCGCGCAAATAATTGATTTCTAACCATCCTCGTTCTGTGAGACTGAATAATAGCCTTCAATTTTCGCTCATATAAAGCCACCTCATCCGGCAAGTCATTTACCAAATTGTTCTTCATCAATATATCGTCTTTAATGTTGAAAAAACCAACACTGTTTTTACCATCAAATCGTAAAACAAAATCTTCTGTAATAAGATGATAGAATCCCCATGTATAGTTTGCAGAATAAGATGTGTAAGTGGAATCAAAAATATTATTGCCATACGAAAACAAAGGCGCATCAATGCTGAGGTAAGACAAAAGAGTGGGCATAATATCCAACTGCTGTATGAGCCCCATTTTTTTATGATAATTTGCCAATGGATGATAGAAGAAAATAGGAATTTGGCACGTCATAAATAAACTATATGGCGTAGGACGAGCTCCGATACTCGTATGATCGCCTGTAAATATGAACAATGTGCTGTCGTACCATGTGTTTTGCGAAAGCGCCTCCATAAATTCTCTGACCGCATAATCGGTATAAGAAGCCAGGGCGTGCATCGGGTGCGTTCCAGTCTTAATATCAAGCCCTTCCGCATCTTTGGGCATCACGAATGGATTGTGCGATGAGAGGGTTAACACGCTGGCAAAAAAAGGCGGTTGGGCTGTACTTAAAACTCGAGCGGTATATTTTAAGAAAGAACGGTCGCTTATGCCCCAAACGCCATCATAATCAGAGGAATTCGGATATTCGTTTTTTCCGTAATACGTGTCAAATCCAATAGAATAGCAATAACTTTCAATATTCATAGAATTATTTTTTGCCCCATGAAAAAAAAGTGTATTAAAACCATGATTTTTTAACACTTCTACAGGAGAATAAGAATAATTATGGGCGTATTGCGATTCGATATAACTCTTATTCAATAATTTTGGAAGACCTCCAAAAATAGCAGAAAGCGCGTCAATGGTACGGTGGCTGTTGGCAATTCCGCTAAAAGAAATAGATTGACGGAGCAAACTATCCAAAAACGGGGCATATCCTTGATAATTACCTCCTTCTGCATCCATCTCCATACCGCTGATAAGATATTGCGAAAAACTTTCCAAAATAATAACCACCACATTTTTAACAGGATAACAATCCTGCAAACATGGCTTAATAGTATTAATGATAGGAGAAACATACCATTCTGCTTCTTCTAAACTTTGAAAATAGTATGGAATATCGTATTGTTGTTTTCCAAAACTGACGAGCAAAGTAAAGGGCGTGTTGGAAACCACCGGCGCATTTTGTATAGAAGCCGGCTTTCCTGTATCTATCAACCCGAGGGGTCGTGTTTGAAATCCGCCCCGCATACAGACAAAAGAGATGAAAACAGATGCCAAAAAAACCAAGATTTTGTACAAAAAGTCTTTCCATAAAAATGTATGAAAAACAGGATTTTTTGCCATCATCTTGTTTGTTAACCTTACGATATAAACAATGGCAAAACATGTTGCAAAAAACAGCAGCCATAAATACCAAAATTGTTTCAAAAAAGAAGGTAGTAGTGCTTGAAAATCAAACCCTACCTGCACGTAAGAAAAAATATCGCCGGTCATTCGCTTCAAAACGTAGGGATAATAGGCAATATCAATGTAAGAAACTGCAGCAGCTACACCATTTATAGCAATAAAGTAACTATTGCATATTTTTCGGTAAATTTTGTTGTAAAAAAATGAAAAAGGTAACAAAACCGCCACTATATAGGGCACATTCGTATAAAAAATAGCAGATAGATCAAATCTTATGCCATGAAAGAAAACGGATAATCCGGCATTAGAAAAATGATCAATATAGGTTATAAAAAACAGCAAACGAAAAATGGAATACAACAATATGAGAAATGCCAAACGAACTCCCAGAGGGCGCAATTGGCTGTTAATATATTCTTTAAAAGAGGTTGTTTTTTTCATTTACAAATAGTTTATTTGAGAAGCAGAACAAAAAGGTTGCTGCAAAAATTATTATATCTCGCTAACATTCCGATTGATTTTGAGGTGGGCAAATATAAAACAAATTTTAAACGGTGTAAAACTTCATCCCGTAGGGATGCAATATCGGTAGAAACGAGCGTGAGGGTGCAAAACCGGCATGCCGTTAGGTATGAAGTTTGTATTCAATGGGTTGCATGCCTGTCCTGCGAGATTTATTCGGGTAATTTATTTTGAGGACGAATTCTATAGTCTTACTTTCCTCACTCTTATTATGTCTAAACCTGTCCTCAGCATAACATATTCCCACATAAAATCTCCTAATTTTAAATAATTTTTCGGAACGGCGAAACATCCTTTAAATAGTTTCTTTTGATCATTAAAGTGGATTTCTAAAATCGAATAATGACACTTAATACTGTCGAACATAATATTTTCGTCAGGAAAACTACTGAGGTCATAACTTGATAAGATTTTCATTAAACGTTCATAGTCTTTTTTAGTTACCGGTGATCTATAAACTTTGGTTTCATTAGAATACATATCTTTAACAGTTACTTTAGATCTTTTTGCAGAATCAATATCAAGTGTAACGCGCGATTTTTCTGCATCTTCATTACTGAGCGAGGTTTCAAAATGGAGCTTCACAAACTTGTAAATGAGCATACTATTCACAAAAACATATTGGTTTTGCTTATTAGCTTCTCCTAAATCAAAAAAATCTCGCCCTTCGGGAGCTAATATGAGGGTATCTTGCGTGATGCTTACAATATTATATTTTGTTTTAAACTCTACTCCATGGTTTGTTTGTGAAAGAATGAAATATTTGTTTTTCACATATTTAACCATATCAAATTCTGAGTACTGTCTTCCTTTTTGCAGGGTAGCTATTTTCTTTGAGATATTCAAATATTCTTTGTTTTGCCCGACCCAGGTGCAAGCATCTATTTTAGATTGGGAATTAGATAATAATTTGTGTCTTTTTTCTGTTTGATTAGGAGCATCTTCAAATACATTAGCTATTGCTTTGTTTTCTTCTCTTTTTGTTAATAGAGTATCCAAAACTGTTATTTTCTCCCATCCTTTTATTTCTTTTCCATCAATAAAAAATATAGGCGACTCAATAATATACTCTCCACTATCTGTAGAATTTAAGATATACTGTATGGTTTTTGAGCGTTCAATTGCACCACCTGCCAATGCTCTTGTCTGATTACTTGTTATTGGCCCAACTCTTACATTAAATCCTTCAAATTTTGAATATTGAAGGGAATCTTCTTTAAAATCAATTTTAAATTTGATATGAATATCTTCGCCGAGAGCATATTCATTCCTATCAATTTCAATCAATAAGATATATTCCGAAATATTACGTGCATTTTCATTATTTTTTAAATTTGTATTTTGTGCAACTCCATAAATCATTATCAATTGCCATAAAATCACTGTAATACTTTTTTTTAATCTATTCATTTTGTTTAATGTTAAACCATAATTTCTATTTCTGCAAGATTTTCCATCCTGATATTAGTGAGCTTGCTTTTTTTCAATACATCGGCTGTTCTGCTGGTAATGATTGTTCCTAAATTTTTTTCAGGTAGAAAAAAATCGCTACCGTCCCACTTATCTAAACCTACATGCTTGCCTTTGTAAAATTTGCCGAACGGGCCATTAGATACAAGCTGTTTTTTGATAATTTCCGATTTACTGTAATCTATCTCGCCGCACCTGCCTGTAATAGACAAACCGTGATAACCCGGTATTTCTTCTCCTTTTTTAGTTAATACTTTTACGGCAAAAGTTTTCCAACCGGTTAAGTTATTTTCCTCTAAAACGGCTTTCATTTTATCAGAAATTAAATACAAAGCTGCCCAGCCTGTATCTAATATATCTTGCAATTTTTTCCCAGATTCCTGCTTACATATGACGGGAAAGGAAATATCGGAATAATCGCCACGTACCAATCTATGTTCATCGAATAAATACCTTTTATTAGGATCAATAGGATGAAATTCCTTTAATCCAATAGGAGGTGCTTGAAAAGTTGAAGATACAAATTTACTTCCAAAATTGTAAAATTCTCTAATATCCATAATTGTTTTTTTAATTTGTGTTAATATCTTACAGGGATGCCATACAATTGCATCATCTCTCGACCTTTATTTAAGATTTGAGGTTGAGTTGGTTTTGATTTTGCCACTTAGTCGCAAGGTAAATTAAAATATCGTTTGACAACTAAAGGGATATCGTTTAGATGCGGTTGTTTCTTCAATTCTTCAAGTATATCATTTTCCGTATTAACTGAATTGATATTCTTAACTAACTTTTCAAGTAAAATATTCTTTAATTCGTCTAATCTATCCTTATCGGGTATATTATTTTCGAGATCTAATAATTCATCTATTCTTAGATTTTCCCTTTTATCTATTGATGCAACTCTTTTATAAATATGCATCATATCATCTAAAGGTATTGATTTTAAAATATATCCATAATTAATGTAGAACCTATTACTGAACTGCGATTTTTGAAGATTAACCATTTTTGTTATTTCATTACCATCAATAACCCAATAATTGCCTTTCTTCTTAAGCCCTATTGGAGTAAGTACTTCATTCAAAGTATTTGCTAATTCTTTTTTTTCCATTGCTTATGTTTTTTAATATAAATCTAAAACTATCTCCCAAGATCCACCATATTTTTGCTGAAAAGCACTTTGGTATTTATATAACTGATCCCATCCTTGTCGTATTCCTCTTGGATTGAATGGTTTTAGTTCATAAATTGTTTTTGTACTAAAATCCACAAAATCAGGACGGATACCGGGTACTTTCGTAAATTCTTTAAAAGTAGTGATTTTGTTTTCTAAGCCAACTTTATATGTGTTATGCATTTCTCTTCCTATTTGGAAATTAGATTTGGTATATTGCATACCTCCTCTCGCCGCCCCATCAATTGCTTTATTAGTCAAAATCCTTGCCGCCGCCGTAAACAACCCTTTTACCGCAAAAACAAAATCCCCCACATTTATAGGCGAGTACGTTATTGTCCCCGGCGAAGGTCTAAAGGAAGGTGCAACAGTATAAGTATCCCCTCTTTCAATTAGCGGAACATCAAGTGTGATTCCATAGGGCGAGGGAGAGGTCATAAATTCATTGTTATAGTGACCAACACCAAACGAAAATCCGTCCGCAAAACCTGATTCCCAACTGTCAATATATACATAAGCCCTTCCCATATCATCAATATACACACCCGATTCCCAACTATTTCCCGCAAATTCATGTTCGCCGAGTTTCTTTCCCCAATCATCCACTATGTCTACATAGTGATAATTTGGTCCACCATCAGGACCAGTCTGTGTCCACGTATTGGTTGTTATATTCCACTCCCAATTATAATCAACATCTTCGTACCATTGCCCTGTCGGGTCAACATATCTTAGTGGGTTATTGAGTGCATAACTGTATCTGTTATAGGCTTGCGTAAATTCCGGTAATTGCACATAATTATCCGGCGAGAAGAACCTTCCGATTACCGGATCATACAACCGCCCATTCATATTAATAATCTTGAAGAACGGATAGTGCTCATGCCCCGTAAAACCACGGTCGGTAAGCTTAAAGTTCATAGAAGCAATGGTTCCTACTTCTAACGAATCGTTTGGCATCTCAGCATCTTCCATACTAAAACCATTTCTTGTACGATATATTAACCGGAAATTACCCCACGGGTCAAAGTAGTTGCGCTGCACCACTCCTTTGTTGGCACCGGTAATGGCGCAATAGCTGCCCAAATGGTCGGTGTGAATGTAGTACATACTGTCGGTAGTAAAGCTGATGCTTTTCGGAAGTATGATGCCGCCGCCGGTAGTAGTATCCTGCTCAATGATGATATTGCCAATGTACAACGCCACCACACCATTGTCGCCATAAATATAGTGGTAGTGTTTTTTACGATAACCACTTGGATATCTGTCTATCTCGTAACCTTTGTTAATATAATAACGTGTCATTTCCTCGTAACCGTTCTTGTATCTCTCTGTCTTTTGGCGCTGTTGGTTAACATCGTAAGAAAGGTCAAGCCAATGGTTGCCCTCTGTGATTTTAGTAGGTTGGTTAAAGGAATTGTAGATTACATCACATTGATTATTAGACATGGCATCAGGGCTTACCGGCTCTATTCGCCCTACCGCATGCGGCTTCCCCATATACGAGTAGTAGCCCACGTTAGAGTTATTGCTGATATTTCCGTTGCTGTGGTAGGAAAATGTTTGCGGGGTTCCCGTTTGTCCTATAGCGCCGGAAGTAATTTTGGTAAGCCTGTCTAAATTATCATACTCGTATTTTTCTAAACGGTCTATAATATTTTCGGAACGCGAAATCATTAAGCCTTTATCATCGTATGCGTAGCGGTAGTTTAGAATGGCGCTGTCCACACCAATGATTCCAATGGGTCCTCCGGAAAAGTCAGTCTCACCAGGACCGATAATTGCGGTATCCCCTGGATCAATTGTTCCTATCGTTATCATATTTCCGGTATTAATACGCGTAAGAAGCCCGTGTGCGTTATACGTATAATCTGTGCCCATGTCATTGCCGAAATAGCAGCAGTTGGGCTGTTGGTATTTATTTCGGGAGCTTACTCTGTAAATAAGGTCGTTATTGTCGCTACGACGAATCTCATTTAGTTTTCCTGTTTCGGTATAACTGTAGGTTACCCCAAAACCCGACGGATAGGTAAGTGTGTGCAACTGTCCGTTTGCATTGTAGGTATAACTGTGCTTGTTTTGGATAGCATTTCGATCTATGGATTTGGTATGTATAGCTAAGCGACCTAAGGCATCGTAAGAGAAAAGTTCTTGCGTTTGCGTGCCTTGTGATACCTTGTGTAATTTTCCTACCCCATAATTGGCTCCATCGTAATAATAATTAACAGTTTGCGGCGTAGCTCCGGTAAGTTGTTTTTTAGTTACCCGCCCTAATTTGTCATATTCATAAAAGGTCTTATTCCCGCGCGCATCTGTTTGTTCCTTCAATTCATTAAATCCGTTATAGGTAGAAACAATTTCTCCGGCATTGGATTCTTTAATAGAGAGGCGGTTGCCCCATAAATCGGATCTTATCCTACTAATAGCCTCATTAGTTGTAATAGTGGTTAGATATCTCTTTTCATTATTCTCATTTATAACAGTATAACTATAATCTATAGTTCCTCCTTCGTCTTCCGCTTTGATGATTCGTCCTAAGGCATCATAATCTTTATATGAAAAAATATTATTGCGTAAACGATCAGTAATGGTTACCCTTCTATTATTGTAGGTATATAATAAATTCATATAGGGCGCCTTTTCTTTGCCTTTTCTTCCAAAAGAATCGTAGGCATATTGATACCAAATTTTATATCTATCAGAATGCCTAAAGTCTTGAAATAAATAAGAAGTTTTTTCTACTTGCCCCTTATCATTATAATAGGTCTCCATATAGTACTCATCTTCCAAGCGGCACACCTCCCGCCCCAAAATATCATAGTAAACAATTAAGTCGGGTTTTCCGGTTGAAGTAGTAGTGGTGTAATAACGAGCATTGGGCAGATCACGACCTTGATACCAATTTATTGACACATCTGTTTGCGTGCCGTCGGGATAGTTAATTTGTGTAAGATTTCCAAAGGTATCGTAGCTGTAGGTTGTGGTTAATCCATTAGGATCACTTTCCGATAATTTGTTTCCGGTTTTAGGATCATAAGTGATATTTATTTCATGATCCAAAGGGTTTGTAATTTGTTTTATAAAACGCTCTGTATCATCGTATTTATATTTTTTTATTCGGGCTGTGCAACCTGCTGCTGAAACGGTTTTTTCTTTATAAATCCCTGTATTAGTATAGTCTCCATAAGAGATGGTAATGGAGCCGTCAGTATTTCCTTGTCGTTCCCAGTTTAAGCGTCCTTTGTTTGAGCCTGTCAAATAATAATCGTAGGTAAGTGTATCGGTAGTTATGGGACTTAAAATACCGTTATCTCTGAATTGCTGTGTAGTAAGAATTTTAGTAGGAACTGTTTTTTTTTGACACCCATCAAGTGTTATAAGACTGCATGCGTAAGTGCTTGTTTCCAAATGTATCCAACTATCTGCACAGGCATTGCATTGTTCGTATGTTTTTGTCTCTATTTTCTCTAAACGCCCTGTGTCGTCATTTAAAGTGGTTATAGTTACAGTTTTAATGTCGTAAAGTGTATCTTTTACTGTAGTTTCATTAGGATATGGCATATAGCGCTTACTACCTAAACTCATAAAGGAAAAATTATAAATTATTTCATTCCAATTTACATTATTATAATAAGTTTTTTGCGATACCGGTATTTTTTTGTGTCTTGAATTATCTACAGCAAACAAAAAAGCATCCTTTTTATTTTCTCGTTGGTTAATACAAACAAATTCTTTAAATCCTAAAAATATTTTTCTCGGCAAACTAAACACAGGAAATTCATATTGATATTGCCATATATTTAATCCTTTGCCTATTCCATTCGATACACTAATAATATCTACAACAGGAAGAAAACATTTTCTTATGCTACCGGAAAAAGCATTATTCCAATGTGAGACCTCTGCAAGAAAATATTTCTGCTTGTAATTCAATTGAATCTCTTTTGCTAATCCGTCTGTTATTTTTTTTACAAATTCATAATCATTCTCATTGATATAATAAATAGCTCCTATTTGCCCATAATAATACTCATAAGCTGAAACAATTAAGTCCATTTTACCATCACCATTAAAATCACCAACAGATACGTCATCCCAAGGGAGATTTACGCTTGGTACATTTATTTCTTTTTTTTCGTATATATAATTTCCATTTACCCATCCTTTTGAAAATAAAACATTAAAACTGGAACGGTAAGGTGGATAGCCTGTAGATGGATTTGGGGCTGAATTCATTACTTGAATAATGTCATCTTTACCATCACCATTGATATCAGCAATTATAATTGAATACATCGGTTTTTGAGAGATTGATGTGTTATCAAGAAGTTCGCTATCTAATATCTGGACTTCGCAGGAGCCATCTCCTTTTGATATATGAATTTTCCATGTTGAAGTACCACCAAATCCATAACAAAATTCTAATTCGTCTGTAATTCCATCACCATTAAAATCTCCCAAAAAAGATGTAGCACTACTTAATAACCCACCTTGGCCTATTGATTGAAAGGTTGTACCATTAAATTCATAAATTGTATTATTTGCTGCACGAATATTTTTTTTTCCATTTCCATTAGCATCAAATACTGCTAATAACGCGCTTTCAATTGTGCCCATATCAACTATCGTATCTCCTTCAACTTTCTTGACTCTTGTAGTAATAGGTTGATTTGGTCCATTAAATTGATTATAGGCGAAATCAATACTCCCATTTCCGTCAAAATCACCGAAATAAATATTGCTTGCAGAGCTACATGGTAGCGTTGCACCTATTTGTGCTTTGCTTGGTAGCGACAAAATCTTAACTTCAGTACCGCTTACACCTGTACAAATTATCAATTCATCTTTCCCATCCCCATTAACATCTTGAGCATACAATTTCGAATGAAACAAACTGGTTTCTGCAGCAGATTGTTCCTCATAAAACGAACCTGTTAAAGGATCGTATAGATATAACCTCCATCCGATTGCATGGGTACGTTCCCCATCACCACTATCAACAATTTTATGATATACCAGCAAATCAGTATATCCATCTCCATTAAAATCTCCCGTGAGGATTTTGGTTTTATCAAGTGCTAAAGGTAATCCGGTTATTTTTTCTTGAATATCTGTATTTCGTTCTCCCCACTCAATGGTAGTTTCATTAAATTGCTCAGCCTCATCTTCACCGTACAATACTACTCTTTTCAGGTGGGCGGTATGTTCTCTAGAATCGTTAAAGTCATAGATAAACTGATATCTACGAGCAATGGTGTCTTTATAATTCACTGTAATATCTGTTAGTAACCGGGACTGTGGTACACCATAGCCTCCTACAAAGTAGGTGTTTCTGCCCAGCGTATTAGGTAAACCTCTATAGCTAAATCGAACTTCAGCATATTGTGTAAATGTAAAGCCTGAACTGAATGTATATAGAATTTCACTAATCGAAATTTCATTATTAGAATTACTGTAATTAAAGGTCATATAATTACCATTGGCATCTGTTATCTTGTTAATGTACCAACTTAATGTCTTGTTTGCTTCCATTGTTTGCTTAGAATTGCTAGAGTTCCCGTATTCAATAATGGTACCATTATCGGTATATGCAAGAAAATATCCGGGATTTCCATGTGTTCCGAGATAGGAAACAATACGTGTAAAATTCTCCATTTCAGTGGCATATTCTCCATCAACAGCACAGTAATCTCCTCTGTTTAATCTTAGTAAACGCTCTCCATCTATTGCAAACCGGTCGTTACAGTTAAATTGTATAGCTGTTATATTATTGTCATAATAAGGCGTTTGCCCGCATCGCGTAATTGCAGATAACCCCGCCAAATTCCACTTCATCCCCAACAGCCCCATGCCACTAAAACTATTATAAACAATAGATAAATTCGGTTGCATCCCCATCGTTCCCGGCACCACCTCAATAGGAATCGTATAAGTAGCCGCCCCCATCGGCGAAACATCAATAGCGCCCGGAATGGCGCCCACAGGAAATTGCGTATTTTGCGCTTGCAGCATAAAGCCGGTTGTAAAAATAATGTGCAAAAATAATATTATTACGGAACGAAGAAAGCAATGTTTTTTGTAATTTTTATTCATAAGATTTAAAGATTTAAAGATTTAAAGGTTTAAGATTTAAAGATTTAAGATTTAAAGATTTAAAGGTTTAAGGTTTAAATGTTTAAGGTTTAAAGTTCAATACCCATTATTCCATATTCATTATTCCATATTCAATGTTTAATTACTTTCCAGTCTTCTGTATGGTTGTTGATATGCACTTTTAAAATATAAGCGCCTTGAGAAAGTCCTGCCAAAGAGATGGTGGT
>Ga0123356_10003479_pt1 | contig 16475 bp, 10 predicted proteins | sample TergutEmb28metaG_2_FD_92546 | JGI IMG/M metagenome (GOLD analysis project Ga0123356, IMG submission 92546) | Embiratermes neotenicus P3 segment gut microbial communities from Petit-Saut dam, French Guiana - Emb289 P3 | ecosystem: Host-associated > Arthropoda: Insects > Digestive system > Gut ...
ATTTTCGCCTCTGTGGAGGCAGTTTCATGGTGCTTATTAAGCACACGGTTTCACTGTAACGAGCGGGAAACATAACACACTATGTATCGCTTTGCGATACGTGTGCCGCCTGTGGGCGGAGGGGTGGGTACGGCCGGCGGCTACCGTCCGCCCTCCTTTCAATGGCAATCACTGTTATTGCCTTGCTTGGCTTCATTCTCCTTGCGCTCGGCTTCCAAATCCCTCTCCCTTTCCAATCGGGCTATTTCATCTATGTCGAACGAAGAATCATTTTTCTGTGACATATTAGGCTTTTCCTTCCAATAATGTTTTTTGAGATAATTTGCAGGAGCGAATATAAATCGTCCTTCCTCCTTGTTCCATAGTTCCGTATTCTTTCTTCGGTGTCTATCTGAGATTATTTTATCAAGCAACTCCTCATTTGGGCTGAGAGCAACAAAAGCATTAAAAGCCGCCTTTCTATATCTTTCATAATTTTTCGGGTACTCATTCCAAAATCTATTAAATAGAAATTCGTAATCGGAGAGTGGGGTATCATATATGCTATACTCTTTGTTATCCCCTTTGTTATAACATAGAACTTTCTCGCATGAGGGTATAGAGGTTTCCGGTATGAGAGTGCTGTCACATTCTTCATGGGAGCATAACGGTTTTTCGCATGAGGCATGGCGGCTTTCTTCTATGCTTTCCTGTCGATTAATGGGGTAAGGTGGCGAGCATATATTTATTATTCTTTTCTCCACTTCCTTTGTTTTGCCTTTATAAAAGACATTTGACCTGATGAAACCCTTATGCGTTAAATCATGTAAGACTTCAGAGACTCGTCTTTTTGAAATTCCAAATAATTCTGCGAAATATGAATTTCTTGCAAAACACCCATTTTTATTATCAAGGCTATAAATTTCCGCAAGAAATACCTTTTCCTGCATTGATAACCCCTTGCATAACCAAAGTGCGGCAGGAATCCAAATGCCGCGAAAAACTCGTTTCTCACTTGCTTTTTCCATTATTAAATCTCCTTTTTGACTTTTTTTGTTTTACCCATAAAAATTACCCCTGTATTCATTTTTTGCATTGACAAATGAATATAGGGATAGGATAATATTAAAACAGGCGATAAATATGGGGTTGGCACTCCTGACATATCTATCTGTTATTAATATTTTCATCATAATGGGGAGGGTATTATTAAATTTCCCTTCTTCCCCGTCTATTTAATAACACCTTAAATAGCACAAAAGAACGTTGACAAGTCAGCGTTCTTTTGTTATAATAAATTTAGGTGATAAAATATGGGGAAAGAGGAACAAGCGCGGCAAAATATTCTTGACGGTACATATTCATCGAGGGTTATTTTCGGGCGTCAGCGGAAACACATTGAGGGAACGCAGGAATATAATGATAATATGGCTCGGTTGGAGCAACTCAGCCCGGGTAGCAGACCATCTAAGCTGAATGATGGGGTTGACGCACAAGCTCTTGTGGATAAATACAAAGGAACAGGCAGAGTATATTTTCATGCAAGTTCCAAAGAATATCCGAGAGAGGATATTTTCATGCAAGTTCCAAAGAATATCCGAGAGAGGATATTATGGCAGACTCTATAATCGGCGAAACGTGGATTAAAGAAATGCAAAAATTTATTCCTACGGTTGTATTTACTATAATATACTCAAAAACAGGTGTACACATAATACCGGTAAATGAAAGAGGGAGGGTGAAAACATGACTTTTGTAGATATTCTTGATGCCGCGATGTATGGCGGGCAAAAATTAATTATCTCAACTAAAGAGCGCGGTCAGATAATCGGCGTCCCCCATTCTATTGACGACTTTGAAACGGACGAAAACAGATTCGGTTATGTTATACGCACTGGCGAACATGAGGTTGATACTGCATATATTGACGAAATTGTGTCAATAATTGCAGGCGAATTAATTATTCAATTCAAACACGCTTATGACGCGGTTTCGTAGAAAAAACCCCTCTCAGACATTCTGCCTGAGAGGGGTTTTTTATTTTTCAGCTTTACCTACTCAGCCCCGCGACAACTCTGAGTACATATAATGCGTCTCCTACATCAACAACGCCATCTCTGTTAACGCTTGAAACATACTTTTGAATAGAATCAAAACTTTCAAGCCCTGCGATGTCCCTGAGTATAGCAATGGCATCGTCAGTACTTACAGTTCCCGTTCCCAGCACGTTGCCGGCTTTGTAAATAAACGCGATATAATCTCCCGCCCCTGTGAAGCTCAGCGTAATATTACCGTTTGAGGGAATATTCGCGGCGCTTCTCGCGGTGAAGCCGCTGCTGCTGTAGGTCGTCGAAACTGCTACCTGCCCTGAATAGTTTCCGCCTGGTGACGTTATTGTAATACTTTTCGCCACTGCCGCAACGTCACTGTTGATGATAAACTGAATCGTGGGGTGGTTTTTTGCGCGCGTGTCAAGTACGTTTTTCGGCACACTTACGATTAAATGACTTGTACTGCTTGAAATCTGAACATAGAGGTTTAAATCCCTGTTGGTAGTGGTGATGTTTTTGCCGTTCACAGCGAGTATATAGTCGCCGAAGTCAAGGTTTAAATTTACATCCTTACCCGCGATTGCGGAGGCTACGTTTCTCGGCATAGAGGTGTAATCACCCATCTTAATATTGAGGGAAGAACCGTTATTTTTGTCCGCCGCAGCTATTATATTAGAAAGCTGGTCAACAAGCGGGTTGGGGGTGAGGCTTTGAGCCCAGCCGGCATAAAGCGTAGTATGCGTTGAAACAGTGTCGTTTCTGAAGCTCCATGCATCGGTAGCGGCGACTTGCTTAAACCACCCTGCGAAAGCATATCCGTCGCGTCTCGGGTCACCCGGACGTATAGCACTGCTACCCTCCGCGATAAGCTGCGAGGTAGGCGCGACGCCCATGCCGCCGTTTGTATTGAAGTTTACGTTAAAAGCCCTTGCCCATTTGGCGTAGAGGGTCATGTTGCTTGTTGCCTTTTCGGTGTCGAAGTCCCATTCGTTATTTCCGGAGGCATCTGTATACCATCCGAGCAGAATATACCCCTCGCGTCTCGGCTCTACCGGTTTACCGACCAAATCGCCTCTCGCCACTTGAATTGATGCGGGATTCTGTCCCGAGGCGCCGTTGAGATTATAGCTTATAGTAAAGGTTTCAACCCATTTTGCGTAAAGTATTACGTTACCGTTAACTGTATCGCGGCTAAAATCCCACTCGTTTGTACATGCCGCTTCTTTAAACCAGCCCTTGAACGAAAAGCCTGTACGTGACGGTTCAAGCGGGGGTCTTGTCGCTTTGCCTCCGGTCGCGATATGCTGAGTTTCAGGCATGGGTGATGTGCTTCCGTTGCCATTGAAGGTCACGGTATTCATGGGTTTCCATCCGGCGTAAAGGGTCATATTGGCTGTGACAGAGTTGTTCATATTCCACAAGTTGACACAAGACGCTTCTGTATACCATCCCGTGAATTCAAATCTGTCGCGTTTCGGGTCGGAGGGTTTTTTAACCCTTTCGCCGACAGAGCCGTACTGTGAAGCCGGAGGAGTGCCTGTTCCGCCGTTCAGGTTAAAATAAACCCATACTGCTCCCGACCATTTAGCGTAAAGCGTCATGTCACCGGTAACTACATTATTGAAATTATAAAGGGTTGTGTTTGAAGGGTTTGTGACCCATCCCTCAAACACCATTCCGGTGGATTTGGGGTCGCTCGGTTTTCTGACTGTTCCGCCCGGTAAAATATACTGTGTAGCGGGAGGGTTTCCCGCTCCTCCGCTAAGGAGGAAATTAACGGTATATGTATCTGTCCATTTTGCATACAGCGTGGTATTCGCTGTGACTGTATTGGTGGCGAAAACCCACTCGGTAACGCAGTTTGCTTCCCTGAACCAACCCGCGAAAACATACCCCTCCCGTCTTGGGTCGCCCGGTTTTCTGATAGTAGTCCCTGAGGCGGCGGTTACGGCGGCGGGCGGTCTTACATTAGTTGCATGGTTGTAGTTAAGGTTAAAAGTAACTTCATAAGCTACTACCCATTTTGCGTACAGTGTTATATTTCCGGTAATAGCGTTGTTGAAGCTCCATTCGTTAATGCAGTTAGCTTCCCAGAACCAGCCCGAGAAAATATAACCGTCGCGTTTCGGGTCTGATGGTTTTCTGGCTCTGTTCCCTGAAACGATTGACTGAACAGGAGGCGGCGTACCGGCTCCGGTATAATTAAGATTAAATGATACATCGTATGAAATAACGGGAGCAACAATAATAGGGTCGTTAAGGCGCCATTGAGCGTACAGGGTCATATCCCCCATAACCTTATCATCGGCAAAATTCCATACGATTGTACCGGAAGCATCCCTGCACCAGCCTGCGAAAGTATATCCGTCCCGTCTGGGGTCGCCCGGTTTTCTGATAACGGTTCCCGTGGCGGCGATTATGGGATTGGGCGGTCTTACATTCGTTGCGTGGTTATAGTTAAGGTCAAATTTAACCTCATATGATGTAATCCATTTCGCATATAGAATTACATTGCTATTGCCTATTGAATCAGTACTAAATTTCCATTCATAGGTACACTGCGGCTCGGTATGCCAGCCCCCGAAAACAAATCCGTCCCGCTTAGGGTCGGAGGGTTTCCGCAGCTTTGAGCCTGCCGCTAAGTTTTGAGAAACAGGAACCTGATTTGCAGGCGCGTTAGTGTAGTTAAGATTAAAAGAAGCGGTATAAGCAGTCACCCACTTAGCGTAAAGGGTCGTATTTCCGGTAATTGTAGTCGAAAAATTCCACTCGTTAGTACAAGCGGCTTCCCTGAACCAGCCGGCGAATATGTAGCCAGTACCTGTCGGGTCGGCGGGTTTGGTTATTCTTTCGCCGATAGCTCTCTGCTGAGTAGCTATATCGCTTCCCGTAACACCGTTTCGGTTAAAGGTTATAGTATATGTTTCTTTCCAGTAAGCGTAGAGCGTAACATTGCTTGTAACATTTTCGGTGCTGAAGTTCCAAAGGTTAACGCTTTCAGGCTCTTTACACCAGCCCCCGAAAACATATCCGTCCCTTCTGGGGGCGGTCGGGGTTCTCGCTTTGGTGCCGGCTGCTACGCTTTGAGAAGCAGGTGGCGTTCCAGGCGCCCCGTTAAGGTTAAAAGTAACCGTATAATTTATTCCCGAAGAGGCTTCACTCTCAAAAGTGAACGGTACGTCAAAGACTTCGCTGATGCCGAGCAAAATCACAAAAGCGAGCATAAAAGAAGCAATTTTTTTAAAATTCATGTTTTCCTCCTGATTTTGTTTTATATTACTTATAATTATAATATCACGTTTTTGCTTAAAAGTCAATTTTTTCTTTAACTTTCTCAAGCAATACTTTCGGGTCTACGGGCTTTGCTATTACCGCCGCTACGCCTTGTTCAAGCGCCGCCTGATAATTCCAAACCGTGGCGTTTCCCGTCAAAAACATAATCGGCGTTTCCTTGTGCTTCTCAAAGCCTCTGATTACCTTAACAAGCTCATGCCCTGTCATGCCCGGCATTTCTATGTCCAAAAGGAACAGCTCCGGCGTGTTTGTTTCAAGAAATTTTTCAACCAGCTCTCCCTTGTTCAGGCAGAAGACCTCATAATCCGCTTCAAGTGCGGCAGCTATAACGGTCAGCACCACCGGAACATCGTCAACAGCGAGAATACACGGCTTTTTTTCTTTTTTGGCATCGCTCATATATCCGCTACCTCCGTGTTTATATCAAGCAGCTTTTCCATAGCCGCATCGTAATCATAATCTTCTAAATCCGCTTCCAAGCTCTTAAAAAAGCTGTCGCCTTTTTCGCCGAAGCTGAAGCCCCCGGCGTTTTTTATTTTTTCAAACGCCGCCGCTCTGTCAAAACGCTCAATGTCCGACATTATATTCTTTACAAATTCGGCAAAAACCGCGCTGCCGCCTTGCTTCCCCCCCTGTTCGCCGTTATCTTGGCTTTGGCTCAAAGCACCTTTCGCTTCGTACTTTTCGGGCGGGAGCCATCTGAGCAGAATTTCATTGAGCTTCTGCTTGGTAATCGGCTTTGGAAGAATATCGTCCATGCCCGATTCAAGCACAAGCTCTTCCGCTTCGGAAGCTTCCATAGCGGTCAGGGCAATTATTTTTAAAGTGCCGAAATCCTCGCTTTTGGCATATTTCCCGCCAAACCCGCGAATGATTTTAGAAGCCTCTCCGCCATCGGTTTCCGGCATCATGTGGTCCATAAAAACGATGTCGTAGTCTTTTTGGCGGATTTTTTCTATAGCTTCCTTGGCGCTCATCGCCGTGTCGGGAATAATACTATGCATTTTAAGAAACTCTGTTCCGACGGTCAAATTAATGTCTACGTCGTCAACGAGCAGGATTTTAGCTTCGGGTGCGCTTACGTTTGCGTCCATAAAAAACTCCCCATATTTAGTATAATTCAGTATACAATAATTTAAGCTAAATGTCAATAAAATAAGGATATTTTTTCAATGGGAGAGAATCATATTTATTATGAACAGAACAGACTTAGCTTTAGAGCTGATTTCAGACGGCGTAAGCCACACAGAAAGCCGCATTAACGGACTTTTATTTACAAAAACAGAGCTTTCCGAAAGCAACCCGCTCGGAAAGCCCGCCGGCTCTTACGTGACTCTGCACTGCACAGAACGTGATGAAAAAGCTGAAATCGGCGCGCTCCTTCATATTCTTGAGGGCTTTATACCCAAAACAGGGCGGATTTTAGTCGCAGGGCTCGGAAACGCCAATATAACCCCCGACGCTCTCGGTGTCCGCGCCGTATCCGGTATTGTCGCCACCGCGCACCTTGCCGAAAGCACCGAGTTCAACGAGCTTAACATGAGGGAAGTTTACGTAGTGGAAACAGGCGTTTTAGCGCAGACAGGCATGGAAAGCGTTGAGCAGCTGAAATACATCGCTGACGGCATAAAACCCGATATGGCGGTGGTTATCGACAGTCTGGCGTGTTCCGAAACTGAACGGCTCGGGCGGGTGATTCAGGTTACGAACACGGGAATCGCTCCCGGAAGCGGCGTAGGGAACGCGCGGCGCGAGGTTTCAGGAAAAACGCTGGGAATTCCGGTTGTAGCTGTCGGAATCCCGACGGTGATTGACTTGTCGTCAATTGCGCCGGATATAGGCAAAACCTATGAGGCTATGGTAGTTCCGCGTGATATTGACGCAGTAATCAGCCATTTCGCCAAGGTAATCGCAAAAGCGCTCAATAATGCGCTTATACCGACGCTGAGCGAGGCGGAAATTGAAAAACTAAGGTTTTAGCGGGAATAAAAAATAGTTGACAAGGTGTTTTTTTTATGATATACTCTTAATGTTCGCGACTTGTTGGACAGATGGCTGAGTTGGTCTAAGGCGCACGATTGGAAATCGTGTGACGGCTAATACCCGTCCGAGAGTTCGAATCTCTCTCTGTCCGTAAAACCCCCGCAATCACCAGTGATTGCGGGGTTTTTACTTTCATCCGGTATTCATATTATCCCCCGATATATCCGGTTTCTCTTAAAACCTGTTCTATTATTTCCGCTGTATAAGCGGCTATTCCCGCACTTGTTTCACGGTTCGGAAGCTGTGCAGTTAGTCCGTTTTCCTCCGCGAACAAAGCAAAAGCTTCGCTGTTAATAGCCTCGTTCCATAATTCATCGTAAAAACATAAAATATTTTCACCGGTATCTTTTGGAAGCATGAAGCTGTACCATTCACCGAAATCGCTCTGCTCGTCGAGTATTTTCAACTGCCCTGTGTTAATTAAATTTATAACATCTGACTTCGGGGCAATTAAAAAATCCGCCTCCCCCTCAAGAACCGCATTGATTGCAGGATTAATGCCGGGATAGTCACGATGAATAAATGCAACATTTTGCTCGTTTTCTAATAACTGCGCCGCAATGTAACTCATTGTGCCACCACCCGCATTTGAAACTGTGACAGATAATTCCGCCGCGAAAAGCAAGTCGTCGAGGGAATTATGCCGCGAGTCTGCCCGTGTAACAACTACGCCCGGTGAAAAAGCCGTAAACCAGTAAACCCAATCGGAAGCGTCCGTCTCGGTGAAGCCTGTTAAATTTGATGTCACCACAGACGAGAAATTTGTAAACAGGATATTTTCACCGTCGCGCACTGAAGCAAAAGCCTCATTGATTCCCAGAGCGCCGTTACTGCCGCTGATATTAAGTATTTCTGCATTTATATCAGCGTTTGAGGTTATTGCCCGCACGATTAAATCAGCCGTATTGCCCGTATTCCAAGGCACAGTGATTACGAGGTTAATGCTTTCAATATACGGCTCGTCAATTTTATCTTTGTCTTTGTCCGAGAGCAAAAACCACAGTATTATTCCTGCGGCAATTATGATTATTAAAAGCGATATGGTCATACGCAGCGGGATTATGTTTTCTTTTTTCATAACTTTCATAATTGTGATTATAGCATATTTCATATAAAACTTCAAGCCCTTGACAATTCTTTATTATTTATATATAATATATAGTGGGGAGTTGTGGTTTAAAATGCGTAAATTTTCTTGGTTAAAAGACAGTTTAATCCAAATAGTTTTTATCAGCTTTGCTGTTGTGTTCACTGTGTTTATCGCACAGATTTCGCTCAGTGAGCAGTATATTGCGTATTATGAAAATAAATTAGAAGCAAAAACAGAAACCTTGGCGCGTAATTCCGCACTGCTTTTCATGGACAGCGATATTAATAACGCCGCAGGAATAGGCTTCTTTTTGGATATAATTTTTCCGAGCGAAGACGACAGCGAAGAAACTATCAGGTACGCCTTATTTGAACCCGACGGACGAGTTGCCGCAACAAGCATTACCGAAGACTTAGCACTGCCGCAACCGGCAATACAAGCCGCTTTCGGTGAGCAAGGCGTCTATACATATTCCGAGGAACCGCTTGTACGCTCTTTTCACCCGCTTGAAATTGAGGGCGCAGTGCGCTTCATACTCATGGTGCAAATAGACGATACGCCGTTTTTAGAATTCGGCGAGCAGTTGTCCGGAAGCCTCTATTCATCGCTGTTCAGAGGTTGTATGATGATGGCGGGCGGCTATCTGCTGTTCTCGGCAATCTCAAACTTAAAAAAGAAAAAGAAATTGCTGGACGAAGAAGAAGACGACGAGGAAGACGACAGCCTAAATGACGTTATAACAGCAGATAAAATTAAAAGAAAAAAAGAAGCTTTTGCGCGGCTCGGAGTCCAGTTTGTTTCGATGTTCTTCTGCGCTCTGCTATGTTTGGGTTCGTACTGGCTTCACGTAACTTTTGACGAAAACATCAGCACAATTGCATACTTTGCGGGGATTTTGTTCTTGGCTTTGACGGCTCTGCATTTACTGCGGATTATTCTGTGGCTTCTTGCATGGTTTTCGAGGCGGCCTATTTCCGGCTATGCGGCGCAGACAATGCAGTTTTTCGTGTTTCTTGCAGTTTTTCTGTCAATGTATGTTTTTACAATCCAAAACGGCTACAGCACGCAAATCGAGATGATGACGCAAAATGAGCTTAGAATGTCCTCGGTGTTTGCGGGGCTTTCGCTGAGCGGAAGCGATGTTGACGAAGCTATGCAGGAATATGCAGAGCGGATGAATTTCGGCGAGCACAGCGAATTATTAATTATAACCCGCGCAGATGACGCTTTCGCGGTATTCGGCAATGAGGGAATAAATGTTTCCGAAGCCAGCGACCTGTTTTATTCCGCGTGGGAGGGGCAGGCGTCAGTCACGGGAATCCGCGGAGGCTACAAATACGGCGTGACTGTTTTCACCGACAGCACGCATGAGCTTGCCGCGCTTGCCGTTGTGCGGCAGTTGGTGACAATACAAGCGGACGAAATGCGCGACAACACGATTGACTTTCTGCTCGCCATGTCCGCGACCGTATTTGCTTTTGTGTTCTTGTTTGTAGAGCTGAACAGGCTTCTCGAAGCTATTAATCTCCCGAATTTAAAGCGCGAACGGGAATTGCGCTACGCAAAAAGCACCCGCAGTCTGATGTTCTTGGTGACGGCTTGCCGCTTTATCCCGCTGTATTTCTTTGTTTTAATCGTGCGGGATATTTACGAGCTTAATCCTGTTGACTGGATTCCGGGTAATATAGCGACAGTGCTTCCTATTGCGGTGGTACTGCTCGTTATGGCTGTGGGTAAGGATATAGCAGGCTTTTTTATACGCTTCAAAGCACGCAAAATGATGATATTCGGTTGTTTGATTGGGCTTATCGGATTTATGCTCCTGAACTTCGCCGCTACGCTTCCTGTTTTATTATTGCTGTTGATTTTTACATACACGGGGCTTTCAATGGTTTTCAACGGCTTGTGGGACTTCACGGCGGAAACCGCCGCTTCAGGCTATGAAGAATTCGCCGACATGAAAGAGCAGACGCTCTCGGGCGAATATCTCGGCGCAACGGCAGGTGCTGTTGTCGGTGCTATGGTTTATGACAAGTTCGGGTTATTCGCGGCGTTCACGTTATCTGCGGCAATCCTTTTTATACTGGCGATTCTGCTCCGCGCATTGCTCCCCGCAGGTGAAAAAGCCGTAAAAGCAGAGAAGCGAGAACTCGGTTTCTTCAGATTTTTCTTTTCGCCCGGGATTTTCTTCTTTATGTTTTTGCTTCTCCTGCCGTTTGTTCTCGGCGAGTATTTCATCGAACAATTTTCGCCGCTTTACGCGGCTACGATTGAGCTTTCGCCCGGTGCGGCATCATGGACATCTCTGCTTATGACAATGGTAATCGCATACATTGCGCCGTCTATTGTCCGCCTGTTCGGGAATTTTAACAAAACTGCAATCTGCGTCCTTGCGAATATGCTTGCGGCGGGCGGATTGATTTTGTTTGTATTTATGCCGGGGCTGGTTGCGATGTACGCGACTTCGGCTATAATCGGGCTTTCAATCGGTATAGGTAAAAATATTTTCGCCGCCCGTTACTTAGAAATCAGACAGACTAATATGTACGCGCATAGCGGCTATGTTTATAATCTTTTCGATTCGTTGTTCGGGTTGCTCGGCGCGGCATTATTCACATTAGCACACACGTTCTTCGTGTAAAATTGTTCATTGTCAATTGTCAATTATTAATTGTCAAAAGGAGGGTTATAATTGAATATTCTTAAATTATGGCTCTCCAGCTGGAAGAGCGTACCTTCCGACGCAGCGGCGGCGGCAGAGCTTATCGGACGCACAGCCGTAACAGGAACGGGAAGCAGGTTGTTTTCACTTATAAATTCGGTTGTTTCCAGTGGCTCAATGGGAATTATGATGCTGAGCATGACCGTGACTACCATGCTTTCTGCGGCTTCGATTACCTACGATATATTTGTGAACGAGGATTCGCCTTTGCAGGTTCAGGAAGCTGAATTTGATACAGGCGTAATTACCGATGAAGAGGGAAATTTTCTGCCGGTTACCTACACAGATGAATTCGGCAATATCGTTGTGAGCGCGGAATCTGCACATACAGTACGTACAGCACATTCCGGCGGGGGTCTGTCGCTCATGGATTTAATGCAGGCGATTGCGGAACCTGATGAAACTTTTACAGTATATGAACCTTGGGTTCCCGATGAACAATGGATGGTTGACAGCGGATTGTGGACTGCGGACGAGGTAATGACATTCTTTGAAAAAATGGATTTACCTCCGCCTGTATTTAATGATTCGAGCCTTCAAGTGAATTCTAATATTCCGGATATTACAAACGAACCCGCACCGCCCAACGTAGGGGACGACGACCCTGTCGTCCCGGAAATAACTACAACACCGGAAGTTACGACCGCTGAACCCGATGTAGAGGACGATGACCCTGCCGTTCCGGAAATAACGACAACGCCCGATGTAGGGGACGACGACCCTGTCGTCCCGGAAGTTACAACTACAACCCCAGAAGCCACAACTACAACCCCCGAAGTCACAACTACAACCCCCGAAGTCACAACTACAACACCCGAAGTTACGACTACAACACCCGAAGTCACGACTACAACCCCCGAAGTCACGACTACAACACCGGCAATAACAACCACAACACCTGCGGCAACAACGCCGTTTTCTACGCAGACTCCGCCGCCCGTAACAACCACCGCGCCTCCCACACAAATCGCGCAAGCTCCGCTTACGCTGACTGCACTGAATAATATAACCGCGTTTACCTTTGGGCAAGCACCGGTCGGTCTTGAACAAGGCGGCGGTTCGGGAACAGGAGAGATTACATATACAAGCAGTGATGAAAGTGTTATTACCGTCAGTGGTAGCGGATTCGTTTCTTTTGAGCGCGTGGGAATTGCAACAATTACAGTCACAAAAGCGGCAAGCGAAAATTATCTTGCGGCTTCTGCCGAGCTTGAACTGACCGTCACCAAGCGCGATTTATCGCTCGTGCAAATCGGTGCAATATCCGCTGTGATTTACAACGGCTCGGCTCACACTCCACTGCCTACTCTTACGGATGGCGGCTTGATTACAACTGCGGATTATATGCTTTCTTACAGCAATAATATCAGCACAGGGACAGCTACAGTCACAATCACAGCGACAGAAAGCGGGAATTATACAGGCTCGCAGACTGCTTATTTCACAATAAACAAAGGCGAGCCAAGCTATACACTGCCGACAGGGCTTACTGCGACTTACGGCGATTTGCTGTCGAACGTTGATTTACCAAGCGGCTGGGTATGGGATTCGGATTCTGCTTCTGTAGGAAACGCAGGCTTGCGCTCACATTCCGCGACGTTCACACCTGCCGATACCGATAATTTTAATATAATTACCCGTAATCTTTCCGTAACTGTAGAGAAAGCCGAAACGGATTATACTTTACCGACAGGGCTGACCGCGGTTTACGGGCAGAGCTTATCGGGCGTTTCGCTTCCGGACGGTTGGGCGTGGGATTCACCGAATACCGCAGTCGGTAACGTCGCGACAAGCCCGAACACACATTCAGTGACATTTACGCCGCTTGACTACGCGAATTATAACACGGTCACAGAGAGCGCGCAAATAACAGTAAGCCCTGCAACGCTCACCATCACAGGCTTCAGCACAGAAAAACCTTTCGACGGCACTAATGTAGTGACGAGCTTCGGTGCGCTTGTTTTCAGCGGATTGCAAAACAGTGAAACCGCCGAAGTTGCAGTTCCGACGGCAACATATAACGGAACGCTTGTCGGAACTTACGATATAACTTTTACAGGCGGTACAAGCGGCGGTGTGTTCACAATGACAGGAGGCACAGCGAACCCTGAAAACTACACAATTACACAACCCGCAAGCATAACAGGCGTAATTTCCCCCGCCTCCCCCTCTGCGCCGAATATGCCGGCAGAGGCTTCACAAACCTCAACCTCCGTCACGCTTGCGGCTCTGAGCGGCGCGAATCCGCTTTTCGCGCTTGAATACGGCATGAATACGATTAACTCTCCACCTGCTGTTTGGCAGGACGGTTTGGTATTCACCGGGCTTGCCGAAAGCGGAACCTATTTCTTCTTCGCCCGTTATAAAGCCGATTCCGACAGAAATTACGTTTCTGCGGCAAGTGCCGCGCTTGAAGTTTCACCGCAGAAAATCGCGCAAGACACGCTGACAGTTACAGGCGCGCCCGCGACAATTACTTTCGGAGATTCCGCGTTTACGCTTACTGTGAGCGGCGGCTCGGGAACGGGCGCAGTTACATTTGTGAGCAGTAATACAAGCATTGTCAGCGTGGATTCAAGCGGGCTGGTAATACTTGAGGGCGCAGGAACTGCGACGATTACCGTTACAAAAGCAAGCGATGATGTTTATAACGCGAGAAGCCAAGAAATACCGATTACAGTAGCGCAAGGCGTACTTACAGGAACGCCGTCAGCGACGAACATTACGACTTACGGCGTTTTGCTCTCAGCTTCGGCTGTAACGGGAACAGTACAGAATCAGCACAGCGTACCTATTGCAGGAACGTGGAGCTGGAACACGCCGTCGGTTATTCCCGCTTACGGCACTACGCAACATACTGCAACATTTACGCCGACCTCGCCCGTAAATCAAGCGGGTTACCAAACACTTTCCGCAACGATTAACGTAACTGTTCTGAATAAAGCCGACCCCGATTACACACTTCCGACAGATTTAACTGCCGCATACGGACAGAACCTGTCGAGCGTTACGCTTCCGACAGGCTGGGCTTGGGCTTCGCCGAATACCGCAGTCGGCAATGTTGCGACAAGCCCCAACACGCACTCAGCTACGTTTACGCCTGATGACACTGATAATTTTAATACTCTCACCCGCAATCTCTCCGTAACAGTAGCTAAAGCCGCGCAGACGCTTACACTGACTGCGCCCGACGATATAACTACGTTCGCTTACGGACACTCGCAGGTTCAACTGACGCGCAGTAACGGCTTAGGCGCGGGAACGTATTCATTCGCAAGTAATAACACTGACGTGATTACTGTCAGCAACACGGGCTTCGTTACTTTTGAAAACGCGGGAACAGCGACAATTACCGTAACAAAAGCAGAATGTGATAATTACTTAGCGGCTTCTGCTAATATTACGCTGACAGTCGGCAAAATCGCGCCGACTCTGTTAGACTTGACTTTCGCGCTCACGTCAGTAACTTATGACGGCGAGCAAAGAAGCATTTCTGTGACAAGTGCGGCAAACGGAATCGGCGCAATTACCGTGCTTTACGACGGCTCGCCTACTGCTCCGATTAACGCGGATACCTACGAAATCAGCGCAAATATAGCAGACGGCAATAATTACACGGCGGTGACGCTGACGCTCGGAAACTTTATAATATCGCCGCGCACAATCACAGTCACAACAAGCGGAACGCTCACGCCGATTGATACTCTAACAGTAGTACGAAACGGAATCATCAGCAGTGACACCGTGCATTTAACCGCACCGGGCTTGTCTATCGGCACAGCAAACTCGACATTAACGCTTCAGAATAGTTCAACCTTTGCGAGTATCTTAAATAACATTCAATTCTCAACAACTAATACTAACTATACAATCCCAAATACAACCGAGATATATATCCGCGACGGACGCGAGGACACACGGGCGATTCCTGTTACGCAGGCGAATATTGCACAGTTTAACACGTTTGCGAATACCGCAAACGGACTTGAACGGCATTATATAATGACAGAAAACGTAATCTTAACACCTCCCGCCGCAGGCGGAAGCAACTGGACACGAATTCAAAGCTTCTCGGGAAGCTTTAACGGTGACGGATACACCATTTCAAACTTGACAATGAATACATCTTTTATGAATGATGTGGCAATGTTCGGTAGTATTTCTGCGAGCGGTATTGTCCGAAATCTCGGACTTATTGATGTAAGCATTACAAACAATGCCGATTGGGTTGGCACCGTGGCAAGCACCAATCACGGCATAGTCGAAAATTGCTTCGTCACAGGCACGGTCAGCGGCTTGGCTACTGTTGGCGGTATAGTAACCGAAAATCAAACTACCGGTCGTGTTGAAAACAGCGTTTCACTTCTTTCGGAAATTAGCCGTGTCGGTACAGGCACAAGTACAAGCTTCGGACGTGTGACAAGCGGTACAGGCGGTACACGCACTAATAACTACGCATACAGCCAAACTCTTGTACTCGATGAAATAGTTACAAGCGGAACATTAACTAACCGCGACGGCATGAATATAACCCGCGAGAATGTCGCGACTGTTCAAGCCCTGCTCGACGGTGTGTTCAACGCGGGCGGCAGAGCAAACTCGCCTAACTTGCAGAATTTCCTCCCGCCGACACCTGCGACAGTCAGCGGCAGTTTGACAGGTGAGTATGAATCCCTCGAACTTGCATTAAACGCAATCGGCGTGGCGGCGGGAACATACACAATAACGATTAGCAGTGACCAAACGCTCGCGCCGCGCACAATCAACGCAGGACAGAATTTTATTCTTACCAGTTTGAGCACACAACGCTCTGTACAGCTTGCAAGCGTTGGCACTTTGTTCCATGTGGCGGCGAATTCGTCACTCACGCTCGAAAATATCGAGCTGCGCGGGAGAAACGATAACACCTCTGCATTAGTGAACGCAAACGCATTGGGCAGTTCATTTATAATGAACAACGGCGCAGTTATTAGCGGTAACAGTAACAACGGCAGCGGCGGCGGCGTGAACGTCGCAAACGGCGCTGTATTCACTATGAACGGCGGTTTAATTAAAGACAACGAGGCAGGGCGAGCCGGTGTCGGTGACGGCGGTCAAGGCGGCGGCGGTGTTCATGTTAATGCTTCTGTATTTTATATGTACGGCGGCACAATTACCGACAACACCGCAGATGACAGGGTTGCACTCGGCGGCGGCGGCGTGGCTGTGCGAGGCGCCAGCACGTTTGTCCTCGGCGGAAATGCCGTCATAAGCGGCAATACAAGAGGTGCAAGCACTAACAATGTATTCTTGGAAA